>JGI24025J20009_10000553_pt1 | contig 28988 bp, 17 predicted proteins | sample Cruoilmetagenom3_FD_20009 | JGI IMG/M metagenome (IMG submission 20009) | reverse complement strand
GCAGCACGCATCTCCACCGAAGCATTCGGTGAAAGCATGCCGCGCGTTGCCACGGCAGACGGTGTTCGCGAACTGCAGAACCGCCGCGTGGAAGTGACCTATGGTCCGGGCTCGGGCATGTAAGCCCAGCCTTCACGGCAAACAAAAAGGGGCCGGGAGAGCAATCTCCCGGCCCCTTTTGTATTTGGCCGAATTCAATTCGCGGCCAATTTATCGAATGAAGTAACCGATCACCTCAAGGCCACTATCCCCTTGCATCATGATGACGGTCTCAACGGACTGCGTGTCGCGGTTTTCAAAATTCGTATCGAACGCCAGCACTGTGAAATCGCCGTCCGGCATACCAGGCAGGCTTTCAGCGCGCTGCACTTGCGCGATCTCTCGCGAGATGACCTCGCCGAGAGGTGGGCGAACGGGTTCAATGATTTCAGCCCATTCCTCAACACTCGATTGCGACTGGAAAAACGCGCCAGCATCTTCCCAACTCGCTTCCCAGAGACCTTCATCGACCAGCGCGAGAAAGCGCTCGGCGCGCTGTGCTGCGGCCATTTCTTCGGGACTCGATGGCCCGGACACGGTCACAGTCTCCGCATCCTGAACGTCGGCAGCGCCCGGCATACTATCGCTTGTCGGCTCTGCGGAGGTGTGCACAACCCCCACAACAATTGCGGCCATAATCATAGACATAATCAACATTCCTCCAGCCAACCACAGTGTCCGCGAGGCGGCTGCGTGGCGCGTTTCATTGAGGTCTGCAGGATCACTGCCTGGCTGATTTTCCGCCATCCCGATATCATTGTGCACAAGGTTTTGGGGTGCGCTACCCTCGGCATCACCCAAGATTCTTGCGGCTTCGCGGCTGCTTGACACACCCAATTTGCGGCGGGCATTGCGCAGCCTGTCATTGACCGTGTGAACTGAGAGATCGAGTTCAGCCGCCGATGTCTTGGCATCATGCCCGGAAAGGAGCAGGCGAAGTGCCTCCTTCTCTTTGTCGGTCACGGTCAGGTCAGCCAAGCCGTCAGCCATCATGCGACAAGCCGCAAATGACCCACGCCCTTGATCGGCGCCAGATCGACATTGGCCAGGCCCGGAATATCTTGCAGACGATCAGCAAGCTCGCTGCCCAGCGCAAAGTCATGGCCCAGCAGAATCTGCGGTTCATGATCTTCGCCAATGCACAATCGCACCAACACTTCGCCATGCCCAGCCCGGCCAATGGTGAGCGCCTCGCGCAGCACCTCCAGCCCGGCGACATCGAGCACGTCGGCCTTAAGCAGCATTCTGGCGGTACTGGTGACATCCGCCAGCGGCCTTGCACCGCGTACCGTTACGCGCGGGGGATCATCGGGATTTGGTGAGTCCAGCTCGACATTCAGCAGCACACATGTCCCGTCCCCCGCCCACTTCTGGAAGCTCTCAACCAGCGATTCCTCGAAACACGCCGCGCTGAACTGGCCTGATTCATCTGAGAAGTCGGCGCGAATAAATTCAGCTCCGCGTTTGGTGCGTCCCTTGTTCACGCTCTCCACCAGCGCCGCCATCACGGCAGGCTGCCGACCGCCACCCACACCGCTTTCCATCAGCGCGGCATAGCTCCGCGCGCCATTGGCAGAGGCGATCATGCGGAATTCCTGCACCGGGTGAGCGGCAAAGTAGAATCCGAAAGTATCGCGTTCGGCCGCCATCTGCTCGGGGCGGGTCCACCCTTGCGCATCCTTGAGTTTGAGCGACGGTTCGGCATGATCTTCCCCGCCAAACAGCGCCGCCTGGCCGCTTGCCTTCTCGCGATTGGCTGCCTCTGCAACCGCCAAAAGCATATCGGCATTGGCCATCACCTTCGCGCGATTGGGCTCAAGACCATCGAAAGCGCCCGCACCAGCGAGACTTTCCAACTGCTTGCGGTTCATCGAACCAGGCGGGCATCGCCGGAAAGCATCCTCCAGCGTCTCGAATGGGCCATGCGCCTGCCGTTCTGCCACGACCTGCTCCATCGCTTTTTCGCCAACGTTGCGGATGCCCGCGAGAGCATAGCGCACCGCCCAGCCCTCATCGGTCTGCTCGACGCTGAATTCGGCATGCGAGGCGTTGATGTCAGGTGGCAGAAGCGCGATCCCGTTGCGCCGTGCATCGTCCACGAAAACCGCCAGCTTTTCCGACTGATGCATGTCGAAACACATGGATGCGGCGTAAAATTCCTCCGGATAATGCGTCTTCAGCCACGCCGTCTGATAGCTGAGCAGTGCGTATGCGGCAGCGTGGGACTTGTTAAAGCCATATCCGGCGAATTTGTCGATCAGGTCGAACAGCTCATTCGCCTGCTTGGCCGGAATGTCGGACACTTTACCGCAGCCATCGGTAAAACGCTCGCGCTGCGCGTCCATTTCGGCCTGCACCTTCTTGCCCATCGCGCGGCGCAGCAGATCTGCATCGCCCAGCGAATATCCCGCCAGAATCTGCGCGGCCTGCATCACCTGTTCCTGATAGACGAAAATGCCGTAGGTCTCTTCGAGAATGCCCTCTAACTTAGGATGCGGATATTCGATTGGCGCATCGCCCGATTTGCGCTTTCCGAACAGCGGAATGTTGTCCATCGGGCCGGGACGATAGAGCGAGACAAGCGCGATGATGTCTTCAAACTTGGTCGGCTTTACCGCCGTCAGCGTGCGGCGCATCCCTTCGGATTCGAGCTGGAACACGCCGACCGTGTCACCGCGCTTCATCAGATCATAAACACTGTCGTCGTCCCACGGCAGCGTATCGAGATCGACGGTCACGCCGCGCAGCTCCAGAAGATCGACAGCCTTCCGCAGCACGCTGAGCGTTTTGAGACCGAGGAAGTCGAACTTCACCAGTCCCGAATCCTCGACATGCTTCATGTCGAACTGCGTCACCGGCATGTCTGATCGCGGATCGCGGTAAAGCGGGACAAGCTGGCTGAGCGGCCGGTCGCCGATCACCACACCCGCCGCGTGGGTAGAGGAATTGCGCGGAAAACCCTCCAGCTTCATCGCCAGATCAACAAGGCGCTTCACCTCATTGTCATTGTCATACTCCCGCTTGAAATCGGCGGCACCATTCAGCGTGCGGGGCAAAGTCCACGGGTCAGTCGGATGGTTCGGGATCATCTTCGTGAGGCGATCCACCTGGCCATAAGGCATTTGCAGGATCCGGCCGGTATCACGCAGCACTGCGCGCGCCTTCATCTTGCCGAAGGTGATGATCTGCGCGACCTTGTCATGGCCGTACCGCTCTTGCACGTAACGGATCACTTCGCCGCGCCGCGTTTCGCAGAAGTCGATGTCGAAATCGGGCATGGACACACGTTCGGGGTTCAGGAACCGCTCGAACAGAAGGCCAAGCTGGATCGGGTCGAGATCGGTGATCGTCAGCGCCCAAGCGACCAGCGAACCTGCGCCAGAGCCGCGCCCCGGCCCCACCGGAATGCCTTGCGCCTTGGCCCATTTGATAAAGTCAGCAACGATCAGGAAGTAGCCGGGGAACCCCATGTTGCGGATGATGCCGACTTCGTAATCAAGCCGATCAACATAGGTCTTCAGCTCCTCATCCGACAATTCGCCGTACTTTTCGAGCCGCGCAGCGAGACCCTTGCGCGCATCCTCCTCAAGCAATTTCGATTCGCCTTCCAGATCGCCGGCAAGACTGGGCAGGATCGGCTTGCGGCGCGGCGGCGCGAAAGCGCAGCGCTGCGCGATCACGAGCGAGTTGGCGGTCGCTTCGGGCAGATCGGCGAACAACTCCTCCATCATCGCAGCGGTCTTCACGAAGGCCTGCGGATTGGAGGTGGGGCGATCGTCGCTGTCGATTTGTGAGGAATTGGCGATGCACAGCATGGCATCATGCGCGCTGTGCATATGCGGCTCGGCAAAATTGGCCGGATTGGTCGCAACCAGCGGTAGCTCCTGCGCATAGGCAAGGTCGAGCAAGCCTTCCTCTGCCGCTTCCTCAATCGGATGACCGCGCCGCGCCAGTTCGACATAAAGGCGGTCTGGGAACAGCGCGGCGAGGCGCTGCGCCATCTCATGCGCGCGCTTTTCCTTGCCATCGGCCAGCAGCCGCGTGACCGCGCCCTCGCTGGCTCCGGTGAGAGCGATCAGCCCGTCGGTATGGCCTTCAAAATCAGCAAAGGTAACATGCGGTTCCAGCTCCAACGGACGATCGAGATGCGCCCGGCTGACGAGGTGGCACAGATTGTTCCAGCCATCCTCATCCTGCGCATACAGCGGCAGATAGTCGACCGGCTCACCCTCACCGCGCAACACGCCGAGCAGGCACCCGATGATTGGCTGCACCCCTTCACCCAGCGCCGCCCCGGCAAACATGGTGGAGCCGTAGAGACCATTGCGGTCGCACATGGCGATGGCCGGAAATCCGCGTTCCTTGGCGAGTTTTGCGATGGCCTTCGGATCGATAGCGCCTTCGAGCATCGAATAGCTGGACACAACGCGCAAAGGTACGAAGGGAGCATGTGGCATCCACTTAATATGCGCGCGGGACGCGCATCATTGAAGAGGCAATCTCGCGAGTATCCCCTATTCCGGTAAAACCAGTTGCTCCGCCCGCGCAGCGGCGATTTTCTTGCGTGTCTGGCGCACTTGCGAAATAGCCCCGTAGGCGATCAGCGCGGCGAGGAAAATCCACACCCACACCGGAATATTGCGCCCGGCAATGGCGAGATAAATATAGGCGGAGACGAAGAAGAACCCTGCCAGCATCGTCGGTAACACCGTCGATCTCCCCGCTCGCGCATTCTTCACCAACCATCCAATGGACAGGATGAAGAACGGAATTGCGCCCACGTAAATACTGCCGAAAATCCACGGATTGACACCGTAAGTCACGCCCAGTGAGAGAAACCAGTCCGAAAATGCCTGCAACATGCCAATGTCTCCTTTGCTCAAGGTTTCGCGCCGGAGACGCCAGTGGTTACTCAGTTTGGCGCGAATAGATGAAATCGAAGGCATCGCTCCAGCTTGCGCCGTGGTCGGTGCTGACTTCGCCGTGCTGGCGGACAGTGCCATCTTCCCGCGCCGTGTAGGTCATGCGGATAAGCTGCGCGACGCCGTCATTATCGGTCCCCCAATATCCGGTCAGGACCATGTTTCCATCAACCGGGCCGCCTTCGAAGAACACCCGCCCCGGCACGCTTCCGACCCATAGCTGGTGCCACGTCCCACTATCGGGGTCGCGGGTAGAAATGCTCGTCCCGCCGCCGCCTTGCAGCGGCATCCATGTTTCACGGATAGCGCAGCCGTTGGCCAGTTTCTCGATCCGGCTGGTGGCGACCTGTTGGTCCCCGCCGTTCACCGTCACATCCCAATCACCAACCCAGAAATCGAACGCCTGATATTCCTCNGCGGCGCAGGGCGGTGTTGGANTTGTGGCAACCGGAGGAGGAGGNGGCGCTGCGTCCTGCATCAGCAACAGCGCGGCGAGCGAGCTTGCAATCAGCCCCATAATATTCCCCTATTCGATNCGNCCCTCGTGCAGGCGTACCACACGGTCCATGCGCGCAGCCAGACGCTCATTATGCGTNGCTACCAGCGCGGCACTGCCCTGCCCGCGCACCAATTCAAGGAATTCACCCAGCACACGTTCGGAGGTCTTTTCATCCAGATTGCCCGTCGGCTCGTCCGCCAACACCAACTGCGGCTTGTTCGCCAGCGCACGCGCAACGGCGACACGCTGCTGCTCTCCGCCTGAAAGCTTGCTCGGCCGGTGATCCATTCGGTGATCGAGACCGAGCGCCGTCAGCAATTCCTCTGCCCGCTTCACAGCATCGTTGCGGCCAACGCCAAGCAGAAGCTGCGGCAACACCACGTTTTCGCGCGCCGTGAAGTCAGGCAGCAAATGGTGGAACTGGTAGACGAAGCCAAGGTGATCGCGGCGCAGGGCTGTGCGATCGCCTGAGTCGAGCGCGCTGGCATCCCTGCCCGCTATCTCGATTGTGCCGGAAAAGCCGCCTTCGAGCAGTCCCACAGCCTGCAACATCGTGGACTTGCCCGAACCTGACGGGCCAAGCAGTGCGACAATCTCTCCGGGCGCGATCTCCAGATCGACACCGTTAAGCACATCAATCCGCACGCCGCCCTGTTCAAAACTGCGCGCGAGGTTGGTCAATTTCACCACCGCATCACTCATAGCGCAGCACCTCCACGGGATCAGTATTGGACGCGCGATAGGCTGGGTAGAGCGTGGCGAGGAAGCTGAGGCCGAGGGCCATCCCCGCGATCATCATGACTTCGCCCGGATCCGTTTTGGCCGGAAGCTCTGTCAGGAAGCGCACTGACGGATCCCACAGTTCGATGCCGAACACTTTGCTTAGCCCGGTGACAATTCCGTTGCGGAAGAACAGCACCAGAAAGCCCAAGGCCAGTCCAGCGAGTGTCCCAATCACGCCCACGACCGAGCCCGTGGTCACAAATATCTTCATCAGGCTGCGCCGTGTTGCCCCCATCGTACGGATGATCGCGATATCGCGGGTCTTGGACCGCACCAGCATGACGAGCGAGGACAGAATATTGAACGCAGCGACCAACACGATGATCGACAGGGCAAAGAACATCGCCACCCGTTCGACCTGAAGCGCTTCGAACAGCGAGGAATTCATGGTCTGCCAGTCGGTCACGACAGCGCGGCCCGACAGGTCTTCAGTTACAGACGCGAGGATTTCATTGACGCGGTCCGGGTCCTCGGTCTGCACCTCGATCATGCTGATTGTATCGCCGGTCATCATCAGCGTCTGCGCCACCGGGATCGGCATCACCACGAAGCGTTCGTCGAAGTCGTAAAGGCCCACTTCGAAAACGGCGGTGACCGTATATCCAACCTGCCGGGGTACGGTGCCAAAGGGCGTGGTGCGGCCCTGCGGGTTGATAATCGTGATCGTCTCACCCAGCCTGAGGCCAAGGTTCTGCTGGAGCCGTGAACCGATGGCGACATTCCGTTCGCCCGGAACCAGCGTGTCGAGGCTTCCCGCCAGCACATTTTCCTCAAGCCGCTGGATGTCTTCCGGCGTATTTCCACGGACGAATACGGCCTCTGCCCGGCCATTGAAACTTGCCAATAACGGTTGTTCGATCAGCGGCGATGCGCGGGTGACGCCGGGCGTGTCGCGCACTTCCTCCAGCACCGTTTCCCAATTGTCGAGCCGTCCGCCATAGGCCTGCACCACGGCATGGCCGTTCAGCCCTGTAATCCGGTCGAGCAGCTCAGCGCGAAAGCCGTTCATCACGCTCATCACGATGACCAGCATCGCAACTGACAGCATGACCACGGTAATGGAAATGCCCGCCACCAGCGCAATCACCGCTTCGCTGCGTCCCGGCAGCATATAGCGTTTGGCGATGGACCATTCGAAAGGGGAGAGGATCACGTGGGCTTGGTTCCTGCTTGACTGGCGGATGCTCTAGGGCGGCCAGCCTTTCGCCGCAATGAAGAAGACTGGTGTTTCGACCCCTCTATGCGCTCTGGACGCAAATTAATGTGGAGCACATGGAGCACTGTCCAGGGTGCAAATTCCATCATTGAAAACATTGGGTTTTTACACGAAACGGCCAATGGGGTGATCTTGCTCATGTAGCGGACCATCGCGCTTTGCCCGGCAGTAGGGAATTCTAATCCGCCAACTCGCTCGCGATCCAAGCGTCGACATGCGCTTCGAGCACATCGAGAGGAACAGACCCGTTCTCCAGAACCGTATCGTGGAAGGCGCGCAGGTCGAAATCGGCGCCCAATGCGTCTTCGGAGCGGGTGCGCAGTTCACGGATTTTCAGCTCGCCCAATTTGTAGGCCAGCGCTTGTCCCGGCCAGGTGATGTAGCGATTGACCTCGGCATTGATGTTGCCCGGTGAAAGCGCGGTGTTGGCAAGCATGAAGTCGACCGCCTCCTGCCGCGTCCAGCCCAGTGCATGAATACCAGTATCGACCACCAGACGGCTCGCGCGCCACATTTCGTAGGACAAGCGGCCCATTTCCTTGGCTGGCGTATCATACAGGCCCATTTCGATGCCGAGCCGCTCTGAATAAAGTCCCCAGCCTTCGATAAAGACCGTGAAGAAAGTGCCGTTGGCACGCAGCGGGTGGATATCAAGTTCCTGCTGGAGCGAGATCTGGTGATGGTGGCCGGGCACCGCCTCATGCACACCCAAAGCGGGCAGTTCCCAAAGGGGGCGCTGATCCAGCTCGGTCAGATTAAGACGGTAAATGCCCGCCTGCCCCGTCGCCATGGAGCCGCTCTCGTAATAGGCAGTGGTATTGCCCGGAGCGCTCGCCGCCGGGATCGGCTCGACCGTATAGGGGAGGCGCGGCAGCGTGCCGAACAGACGCGGCATCCAGCCGTCGATCTCTTTCGCCAATGCCTGCGCATATTGCAGATAGCTTTCCTCATCCTCCGGGAAATACTGCGGATCGGTGCGCAGGTTCTCGATGAAATCCTCGCGCGTGTCGAAGCCCGCTTGCGCCGCCACGGCTTCCATTTCCGCGCGAATGCGCGNGACTTCGGACTGGCCGAGATCGTGAACCTCCTGCGGCGTCATNTCGGTCGTGGTGAAGCTGCGCACGCGGTAGGCGTAATATTCCTGACCGCCGGGAGTGCCGCCAATTCCGGGCGCCTCATCNGTGCGGCAATTGGGCGCATAATCCTGCGTGTAGAAATTGGCGAAGTCTTCCAGCCCCGCGAACGCACCCTCGGTGATAGCGGAGCGTCCCTGCGCGACGATCTGCTCCCAGTCACCGTCGGANATAGTCGCNGGGCGTGTTTCAAACGCGCTCCACCAGACCGAATCCTCCGGTGTTTCGGCGATCAGNCCGGTGATNGAATTCTCATAACCCTGCATCGGCTCACACGGCTGCGTCAGCCCGAGTTCAATGGCCGTTTCGCTGCGCTCGACGATATTNGAAACATAGGCAGGAAACGCTTCCAAACGCCCGATAAAACTGGCGTAATCTTCTGCCGTGAATAGCGGCGAACCATAGGCCAGCCCGGCAATGGCCGATTGCGGGCCACCGCGATTGGTGAAGGCGATATAGCGGCTGTGATCGTGTTCGGCAGCTTCGAGTGAACCTTCGAAATCCCGTTGCATCAAAGCGTGGTCGATGCGCAGGCTTTCCGGAAGGCTGTCGCTATCAATCGCTTCCAGACGCGCAAGAAAGGCGCGGGTTTCCGCCAATCCGCTCTCGTACCCATCAAGCGAACTGTCACCCAATTGGCCATCCCCACGCCTGTCTCCAATCGAAGTTGCCAGAAAAGGCGAATTGTCGAGCGTCCACTCCCACACTTCTTCGCGCAGTTGGGTAAAGTCTGCCTCCGCATCCTGCGCGAAGGCAGGCTGCGGCAGCGCGACAGCGAACGCGAGGGCAGATGCTGCGGCGAAAAATGAGCGGGTCATGTGGTGTGATCTCCGGAAGAATTGGTTGCGCGGGAGACTAGGCGAGTGGCGCGCGATGGCAAGCCTACCCACCCCTCAACGTCTGCACACCCCAGTCGCGTTCCATCAGATACAGCACCATTCGTGCCGCTTCCCCCCGGTCGGAGCCTTCCAAGCCGCCCTGCTGTTCAACCAGCAACTTTGCATCGGCATTGGCAGTGTCGATCAGCTTGGTCACTTGCTCAAGGCTGGCGATGTTGAAGCCTTCGTCCCCGCTTTGGCGTGTGCCGAGCAATTCGCCGCCGCCGCGCAGGCGCAGGTCTTCTTCCGCTAGTTCGAAGCCATCTTGCGATTCTTTCATCAGTTCGAGCCGCTTCTTGCCAGTTTCCGACAATTCGTTTCCGCGCAGCAGGAGGCAGGTCGATTTCTCGCTGCCTCGCCCTACCCGGCCGCGCAATTGGTGGAGCTGCGCAAGGCCGAAGCGTTCGGCCTGTTCGATCACCATTAGCGTGGCGTTGGGGACATCTACGCCGACCTCGATCACCGTGGTCGCCACGAGTATTTTCGCCTCGCCCGCAGCAAAGCGCGCCATTCCTGCGTCTTTCATTTCGGGCGCGAGCTGGCCGTGGACCAGCACCACATCATCACCAAACCGCTCTTTCAGCGCAACATAGCGCGCTTCGGCGGCGGCGAGGTCTTCATTCTCGCTCTCGGTGCCGCGCACCATGGGGCACACCCAATAGGCCTGCTGTCCGCTCGTCACATGGCGGCCCACGGCGGCGGCGATATCGTCCAGCCGGTCCAGCGGCAGAACGCGGGTGTCGATCGCCTGCCTGCCGGGCGGAAGCTCATCCAGACGGCTGACTTCCATCTCGCCGTGATTGGCCAGCACCAGCGTGCGCGGGATCGGCGTTGCGGTCATCGCCAGCGTGTGCGGCGTTACCTTGCCTTTTTGCGTGAGCAGCAGGCGTTGCGAGACGCCAAAACGGTGCTGTTCGTCGATCACCACCAGGCCGAGGTTTTTGTAGCTGACCGTCTGCTGAAAGATCGCATGTGTTCCCACGACAATGTCGATGCTGCCATCGAGCAGGCCCATGAGGATACTTTCGCGGGCCTTGCCCTTGTCGCGCCCTGTCAGCAGCGCAATTTCGACGCCTGTAGGCCCGGCGAGTTCACGCAGGCTTGCGAGATGCTGGCGCGCGAGCAGTTCTGTCGGCGCAAGCAGAGCCGCCTGTGCACCGGCCTCCACGGCCACCAGCATTGCTTCCAGCGCCACCACCGTCTTACCTGCGCCAACATCGCCTTGCAGCAGCCGCAGCATCGGGCTGGCCTGCGCCATATCGCCCGCGATCTCCTCAATGCTACGTGTCTGCGCTCCGGTCAGCGGGAACGGCAATTGCAGCTTGCCGCGCAGTGAGCCATCGCCCTGCAAGCTCTGCCCCTTNCGCGCCCGATTGCTTTGCCGGACCAGCAGCAGGGCNAGCGCATTGGCGAACAGTTCATCATAGGCGAGNCGGTCGCGCGCCTTCGCATTCTCGCCCTGATGTGCCAGCGCCACCGCATCGCGCCATGTCGGCCAGCCTTCGCGGCCCAGCGTAGTTGGCTCAATCCATTCGGACAGTTCGGGAGCGCGCTCCAAAGACTGCTCCACCAGAGAGGCGATGCGCGGCTGCGTCAGCCCTTCAGCAAGGCGGTAGATTGGCTCCACCATCTTGCCCATCGCATCGGCGCTTTTCTCCGCCACATGGTCAGGATGCACGATTTGCAGCATCTGGTCATATTGATCGAGCCGCCCTGCCACCCAGCGCGTTTCCCCCACCGGCAGCTGCTTCTTCGCGGTATAGCTTGCCCGCCCGAAATAGGTCAGCGTGCAGATGTTGCCCTTCGCATCTTGCGTCAGCACGCGGTACGGCCCGCGTCCAGGGTTGCGGGGGCTGCGATGTTCAACCGTGGTGAGTGCGACCACCACCTGCTCACCCACATGCGCATCATCCAGATCCTGCACCGCGCGCCGCGTCACGAAGCGTTCAGGCAGGTGATAAAGCACGTCCCGCACCCGCTCGAGCCGCAGCTTGGCGAGCGGCTTCTTCAGCTTCGGACCGATGCCTTCAAGGCTGTCGATTTCGGCGAACAAGGGGTTGAGGATTTCAGGCCGCATAACACAGCCTCTAGCCCATCGCGCAAAGCATCGGTAGGAGGCAACGCCATGACTTCCACCGATCTTACACAACGCATAGCTCGCGCCAAATTTCGTGCATGGCATCGCGGCACGCGCGAGGCCGATTACATGTTCGGCTGCTATTTCGACACCTACCACGCCAGCTGGGATGAAGCGGGCCTCGCATGGTTCGAAGCCTTGCTGGAAGAGGACGATGTTGACGTCATGGCGTGGGGCATGGGCCGCGGCGAGCCGCCGGAGCATCTTGCAGGTGACCAAATGGAGGTCTTGCGCAGGCTCGACTATGTGAACATTTGATTTTCTCCCCCCTCATCTTCAGAGGAGGGGAGCGAGACTTGGCGAGCCGAAGGTGAGCCTAGTCGCAGCGGGGTGGTGCCTGATGGCGCTCGCTCTGCTCGCCGCCACCCCCAACCCCCTCCTCTAAAGAGGATGGGGCTATTGCTGCTGCCTGAAGTCTGAAATCTATGCCCGATCTTTCCCGCATTCTGAAAGCTGAGCAGCCGCTCACCCTCGCCCGCGTGGCGCGTGGAGCGCAGCCGCTGGTCCTCGCCGACCTCGCCCGCGCTGCAAGGAGCCGCGCGGTTTTCATCGCGCCCGATGATACGGCAATGCGCGCAGTGGTGGATGCGGCGCATTTCTTCGCCCCCGAATTGCAAGTGATCGAATTTCCGGCGTGGGATTGCCTGCCGTTTGACCGGGCCAGCCCGGCCATGTCGGTCAGCGCGCAAAGGCTGGCGGCACTGCACCGGTTGCAAGCAGGCAAAGCGGGCGATCAACTGGTGGTCACCACAGTCAACGCGCTGCTGCAACGCGTGCTTACGCCATTCCGCATTCGCGAAGCGGTGCGCGAATTCAAAGTGGGCACAGAAATCGGCCACGAAAGCCTTGCGGCGCTGTTACAGAGGCAAGGCTACACCCGCGTTGATACCGTGGTCGACACAGGCGAATTCGCGATGCGTGGGAGCATTGTCGATATTCATCCCAGCGGCCTGGAAGGCGGATTACGGCTCGATTTCTTCGGCGATGAGCTGGAAAGCCTGCGTCTGTTCGATCCCAGCACCCAGCGAACCACCGCAACGATTGACGAGCATTTGCTGCTGCCCGCCAGCGAGGCGCTGCTCGACGAAGACAGCATCAAGCGGTTCCGTGGGCGCTACCGCGAAGCATTTGGCGCGACCGCCACGCAAGATCCGTTGTATGAAGCGGTGAGCGACGGTCGGCGACTGGCGGGCATGGAACATTGGCTACCACTGTTCGAAGACCGGATGGCGACTTTGTTCGACCATCTCGGAAAAGATGCGACACTCGTGATCGATTCTGCTGCCATGTCGGCGGCGGAAGAACGGCTGACCGACATTGCCGATTATCACCGTCAGCGCAGCGAGATCGCCGGACAGTCCAAGGGCAGCTATCGCCCGATTGATCCAGAGCAGCTTTATCTGACAAAGGATGAACTGGACCGCGCGCTGACCGCATGGCCGATCCACAAGACCTCCATCTTCGACGAGCCCGAGAGCGACACGGTACTCGATTTCGGCTTCCGCTCGGCGCGCGATTTCACGCCCGAACGCTCGCAAGGCAGCAATGCCTATGAAGCCGCAGCGAAGCATTTCAAGGCGCTTGCCAAGGCCGGCAAGCGTCCGCTGCTGGCGGCATATACCCAAGGATCGCTCAGCCGCATCACCTCGATCATTGAGGAAGCGGGCACGCCGGTAAAGATCGCGGAAAGCTGGCAGGAAGCGCTCGGCTCCTCGGCAAAGGGCAAAGCCACTGCCATGGTCCTGCCGCTCGACACCGGTTTTGCCAATGATGAGCTGGAGTTGATTACCGAGCAGGATCTGCTGGGTGACAGGCTGGTCCGCCGCAAGAAGCGCAAGAAGGATGCCGACGCTTTCCTCGCCGAATTGCAGGCCTTGTCGCGCGGTGACCTGGTCGTGCATCTCGATCACGGTATCGGCAAATATATCGGGCTGGAGCCCATCGCGGCGGGCAAAAGCCTGCACGATTGTGTGCGACTGGAATATGCTGGCGGCGACAAGCTGTTCATCCCGGTCGAAAATATCGACGTGCTCAGCCGCTATGGCAGCAGCGAGGAAAGTGTCCCGCTGGACAGGCTGGGCGGCGAAGCTTGGCAGAAACGCCGCGCCCGTCTGAAGGAACGTATTCGCGCGATTGCGGGCGAGCTGATGGAAATTGCTGCCCAGCGCGCGCTCAGGAAAGCACCCGTGCTGGCGCCCGAAGAAGCCAGCTACAACCAGTTCCTCGACCGCTTCCAATATGAAGAGACCGAAGATCAGGAAGCCGCCATCGCCGATGTTCTGCGCGATCTCGAAAGCGGCCGCCCGATGGACCGGCTGGTGTGCGGCGATGTTGGTTTCGGCAAGACCGAGGTCGCGCTGCGTGCTGCCTTTGTCGCCGCGATGAATGGCCAACAGGTCGCAATGGTCGCGCCAACAACGCTGCTTGCACGCCAACACTTCCAGAATTTCTGTGATCGTTTTGCCGGTTTTCCGCTCAAGATCGGGCGGCTGTCACGCCTTGTTCCGTCAAAGGAAATGCAGGAAACGCGCGGCGGGCTGACAGATGGCACGGTCGACATCGTGATCGGCACGCACGCGATCCTGTCCAAGAACACGCAGTTCAAGAACCTTGGCCTTGTGATCGTGGATGAGGAACAGCGCTTTGGCGTCACCCACAAGGAAAAGCTGAAATCATTGCGCGCCGATGTGCATGTCCTCACCCTTACCGCCACGCCGATCCCGCGCACGCTGCAAATGGCGATGACGGGCCTGCGCGAACTGTCCACCATCAAGACGCCACCAATCGACCGTCTCGCCGTGCGGACCTACGTGATGGAGTGGGACGATATGGTGGTGCGCGAGGCGCTGCTGCGCGAACATCATCGCGGCGGGCAGAGCTTTATCGTCGTGCCGCGTATTTCCGACATGGGACCGCTTGAAGAATGGATGCGCGAAACCGTGCCCGAAGTGAAATTCGTGAGCGCACACGGCCAGATGGGCGCAGGCGACATTGAAGAGCGAGTGAGCGCGTTTTACGAAGGCAAATACGAAGTCCTGCTCTCCACCACGATCATCGAAAGCGGTCTGGATCTGCCAACGGCCAACACCATAATCATCCACCGCGCAGACCGTTTCGGCCTTGCCCAGCTTTACCAATTGCGCGGCCGGGTGGGGCGCGCGAAAATCCGTGCCTATGCCTATCTCACCACGCCCGCCGACACACAGCTTTCCGAAGTTGCGGAGAAGCGCCTGAAGGTGCTGGGCGATCTCGACAGTCTTGGCGCGGGCTTCCAGCTTGCCAGCCACGATCTCGACATTCGCGGCGCGGGCAATCTGCTGGGTGACGAACAGAGCGGCCATATCCGCGAAGTCGGGTTTGAACTGTATCAATCGATGCTGGAAGACGCGATCCTTGCTGCCAAGGCAGGCGATGCTGGGCTGAAGGCGGACAGCACCGGCCTCAGCCCACAGATCACCGTCGATGCACCGATCATGATACCGGAGGAATATGTCCCCGACCTCGCGGTACGCATGGCGCTCTACCGCCGCCTCAACCAGACCGAGGGTCAGGCGGAGATAGAAAGCCTTGCCGCCGAAATGATCGACCGTTTCGGCGAATTGCCGCAGCCGACCAAGAACCTCATCCGCCTGATCGAGATCAAGGGACAGGCCATCGCCGCCAATATCGCCAAGATTGATGTTGGCGCGCGCGGGACCCTGGTGACATTCCACGAGGACAATTTCCCCGATCCTGCGGGCCTGATCGCCTATGTCGACCGTCTGCAAGGCACCGCCAAGCTGCGCCCCGACATGAAGCTCGTCATCAATCGCGCATGGGGCGATCCGCAAAGCCGCCTCAATGGACTGTTCCAGCTCACCAAGGGGCTGAGCGGCGTGGTGAAGCGGGCGAAGAAGCAGAAAGCGGCCTGACNGGACGGCTCACAGCTTGCCTTTGTGCAGCGCTCAGGTTTTAGTGCGCGNACAACAAGGAGAGTCTGATCCATGCGTTATCTGCTGACCACTNCCCTGAGTTTGGGCCTTGGCCTTGTGATGGCCGCCCCGATTGCTGCCCCTGCAATGGCGCAGGAAACCGAAGGCTACCGCCTCCCCCCGGCAGATGTGGCTGATATCGTCACCCGCGCGCCCTCGCCTGCCGTCTCGGTCTCTCCCGACGGTGACACGCTGCTGCTGCTGGAGCGTGAGAGCCTGCCACCCGTTGCCGATCTGGCGCGGCCAATGGAGAAGCTGGCGGGCCTGCGACTCGATGCCTCTATTAACGACCGCTATGGCACCCGCGCCTTTGTCGGCATGAGCCTGCGCGATGTTTCTGGCGTGAATGAGCGGATCGTTGCCCTCCCCGACAATGCCGATATTTCCGACACCAGCTGGTCGCCCGATGGCCGCTATGTCGCGTTCACCAATACCTATGCAGATGGCATGGCGTTGATGGTGCTCGATACCGAAAGCGGCATCGCGAGCATGGTGCTTGAAAGCGGCATCAATCCGATTTTCCAGAACCCGCGCTGGTTGCCCGATGGCCGCCTTCTCGCGCTCGTAACTCCCGACGCGCGCGGACCAATGCCGCAGCGTTCGCTGACACCGGCTGGCCCCGCCATTCAGGATGCATCGGGCGGTGAAGAAGCGCAAACGCGCACCTATCAGGATATGCTGCAGGACCCGCATGACGAGGCGATGTTTGCCTGGCTCGGAACCAGCCAGCCCGTGGCCTTTTCGCTTGATAGTGGCGAACACGAAGTGCTGGGAGAGCCGCGCCTCTACACCTACGCCGCCGCCTCTCCCAACGGCGAATACATGTTGATGGAATGGCTGGAGCAGCCTTTCAGCTATGAAGTGCCTTATTCGCGGTTCCCACTAACATCCGTGGTAACGGACGCTTCAGGCAATCCGATCACAACAATCGCCCAGCAGCCGCTGGCCGATAATCTCCCCGTGCAAGGCGTGATCACAGGCCGCCGCCGTATCATCTGGCACCCGACCGAGCCTGCTTTGCTGCTCTGGGCCGAAGCGCAGGATGGCGGCGATCCGCGTGTCGAAACCGATGTGCGCGATGCCATGTTTGGCCTTGCCGCGCCGTTTGATGGCGAACCGATGGAAATCGCCCGCTTTGAAGATCGATTCTCTGGCTTTGTCGGGATCGAGAACAGCGACGATGTGATCGCCTATGATTACGATCGCGACACCCGCGAAATCCGCCTGTCGCATGTGGATGTGACCGGCGATGATGCACCGCGCGTCCTCAACATCCGCAATGCCGCCGATGCCTATGCCGATCCCGGCTCGCCTGTGCGGGTCTTTACCGACGCTGGCTTCTCGGTCGCCCGCAATGATGATGGCGTGCTGCTCTTGAACGGCAGCGGAGCAACGCCCGATGGCCTGCGCCCATTCCTGCGCCGTTTCGATCTCGCCACACTGGAAACCGAAGAACTTTGGCGCAATTCCGGCGAAAATCTGGAAAGCGTGGTCGATGTGCTGGACGACAGCGGCAGCAGTTTCATCACCTATTACCAGAGCCCCACCGATCCGGGGAATTTCCGCCTGCACGCGGGCGAACAGGTCACTGCGCTGACCGAGTTTCCTGATCCGCATCCCGAACTGACCGGCATCAGCCGTGAACTGGTGACCTACACCCGCGCGGACGGCACGGAGCTGACCGCGACGCTCTATCTCCCGCCCGACTATGTCGAAGGCACGCAATTGCCGCTTGTCGTGTGGGCCTATCCGCGTGAATTCACCAATGCGTCCACGGCTTCGCAAAACCGCGATTCTCCGTACCGTTTCACCCGCATCGGTAGCTATTCACACCGCTTTTTCCTGACGCAGGGCTATGCCGTGCTCGACAATGCCTCGATGCCGGTGATCGGCGAGGATCCGGAGACGGTGAACGACACTTTCATCGAGCAGATCGTCTCCAGCGCGCAGGCAGCGGTTGATTTCGCGGTCGAGCGAGGAGTCAGCGATGGCTACCGTGTGGGCGTGGGCGGGCACAGCTACGGCGCCTTCATGACCGCACATTTGCTGGCACAGAGCGATATTTTCCGCGCCGGGATTGCGCGTTCGGGCGCGTACAACCGCACGCTCACCCCGTTCGGCTTTCAGGCAGAGCGGCGCATCTTCTGGGACGCGCCCGAAACTTATTACGAGCTTTCACCCTTCATGGCCGCCGACCAGATCAACGAGCCAATGCTGCTGATCCACGGCGACAATGACAACAATTCGGGCACCTTCCCACAGCAGTCCGAACGCATGTTCGCCGCCATTCGCGGCACCGGCGGCACCGCGCGGCTGGTGATGTTACCACACGAAAGCCACGGCTATCGCGGGCGCGAAAGCGTGCTGCACACGCTGGCGGAAATGATCGACTGGTTCGATGAGCATGTGAAGAATGCGCCTCCGCCCACAGAGGGGGATTAGGGGCACGACAGGAGCGAGCGGATGTTGGTGGAAGGTGGCAGACCGGGACGTGTCTACTGCGAGAACATCTGTGCGAATTGCTCAGCTGTCATTGGTCTAGCGCCAAGATAGCCCTGCCACGCATGGCACCCTTCGCGCATAGCAACATCGCGCTGCTCTTCATTCTCAATACCTTCAGCAATGACGCGAAGATTGAGAGCATTGGCCATCGCGACAATCCCGCGCAGGACCGCAAGATCGCGCTCATCGGTGGCAACGCCCTCGATCATCGCGCGGTCCAGTTTTAGCACGTGCAAGGGCAGCACTTTCAGATAACGGAAATTGCAGAAACCCGCGCCAAAATCATCAAGCGCGATGCGAATACCGCTCTCTGCCAGCGCCTCAAGGCGAGCGGCTGACCGGTCGAGATCGGCTACCAGCGCCTGTTCGGTGATTTCCAGCGTCAATCGCTCTGGCGGGAAACCCACATCAGCGATCATGGCGAGCAATTCCTCGCCAAATGTGCGGTCGAACAGATCCATTGCGGTGACATTGATGGAAAGACGCAGGTGATCGGGCCAACTCGCCGCTGCATTCAACGACGCACGCGCAATATGACGAGACAATCGCCGTGCAATTCCGCCACTCTGCGAAATCGCCACCAGCGCATCACCGGCCAGCACGCCGTGATCCGGATGTTCCCACCGCACCAGCGCCTCTGCACCAGCGAGAGCACTGTCTGATCCGCGAAATTGCGGCTGGAACAAGAACTGAATCGTATTCGCCGTCAGAGCGTCAGCCAAATCCTCCGTCACCGGATGCGGTTCCATCTTGCGCCGGTCATATCTTGCGCGGCGTTCAATGGTTTGTGCGGGTATCGTCATCACACGTTCCTGCCAAATGGGACTGAATCAGTCTCGCACCGATAATGGCGCGTTGCAAATCGGGACGCTGCTCCATAGGGTCGGGCGCAATGGCAGAGGATATGACCAGCGGGGAAGCCCAATCGGCCAGTCGGCGGCGCCTCGCGCTGCTGCATTCCGACACCGAAAAGGCGGGAGAGGCCGCGCGCGAATTGTCGCAGCGCGCTGAATTCGTGCCGATAGAAGACGCCGATATCGTCGTCGCGCTGGGCGGTGACGGGTTCATGCTCGATACCATGCACGATATGCTGGACACGCACCGCGTGCTGCCCGTTTTCGGTGTCAATCTGGGCACGGTCGGCTTTCTGATGAATCGCTACAAGAAGGCCGGCGATGTGGCTGCGCGGATTGCCCGCGCGAAACCGCTCACTGTCTCACCCCTGCGCATGGAAGCTATTACCCAGTCAGGCGAGCGGATAACCTACTGCGCGATCAACGAAGTCAGTCTGCTGCGTGAAACCCGGCAGACAGCCAAGATCGAGATTTCGGTCAACGACAAGGTGCGTATTCCGCAATTGGCAGGCGATGGCGTGTTGCTGGCAACGCCGGTTGGCTCAACCGCCTATAACCTTTCCGCCAACGGTCCGATACTGCCGCTCGATTCGCGGATGCTGGCGCTCACTCCGATCAGCCCGTTCCGCCCGCGCCGCTGGCCCGGTGCCATCCTGCCTGACCGCAGCCGGGTGACTTTTCATGTTCACGAGCCAGCCAAGCGCCCGGTTGCCGTGGTAGCCGATCAGAAGGAAGTGCGCGACGTGGCCGAAGTCCACGTAGAAATCGCGCGCGACAAGGAATTGACGCTGCTGTTCGACCCCGGCCACGCGCTGGATGAACGCATCGTGGCAGAGCAATTCATCACCTGACTCCGATTGGTTAAAACAGGGCCTTGCCAAACCCAATCGCCCCCCATATAGGCGCTCACCTGCCTTTCGGGCTGCTCCCCGATAGCTCAGCGGTAGAGTAGGTGACTGTTAATCACTTGGTCGTTGGTTCGAATCCAACTCGGGGAGCCATTATTCCTTTTAGCCTCAATCGCCGGCGGGCCCATCCGGGCCCTTAGGCTTCCGGCCTGACCGGCCGACGCGCGGTCGCGCTTGCGGTCCCTGCGGGACCGTCTGGTACAAATCTCATCAGTTCATCGGGCGCACAGCGCACGACACAGGGCGACCGCCCGCCCGCAGCGGGCGCAGCTTGACTGCGCATCTAGCGAGGACCGCGCGCCCGGATGGGCGCGCGGAACACTAATCAAGCAGCCCCGTGGCAGTGCTTATACTTGCTGCCTGAACCACATGGGCATGGCGCGTTGCGGCTGACGTTCTGGCCCGCATAGGGGTCTTCCGTCTGCGCGCCGCCCGAACCTGTCGAAGCGACGGGTGATCCGGCCAGCGTACCAAATAGCGGGGCCTGCTGAGCGGAGCCATCGCCATCGTTGGAATTGTCCTCGCCTGTGAACGGGTCGATATGTCCGGTCAGGAACTCTGGCAAATCGGGCAATTCACGCGGCGGCGGCGGCGGTGTTGCGGCGCGGAACTCCGCCGTTAGCAGAACCTTGCTGACATCTTCGCGCAGCGTATCGAGCATGGTTTCAAACAGGCCGAAGGCCTCCTGCTTATACTCGTTGATCGGCTGCTTTTGCGCATAGGCGCGCAGGAACACGACCTGACGCAGCGCGTCGAGCGTCGCTAGGTGTTCCTTCCAGTGATAGTCGAGCCTTTCCAGAAGGATGCTCTTCTCCACCCGGCGCCACGTATCTTCCGGGATATCGGTGATACGCGCAGCCATCTTCTGTTCGGCGAGGTCCTGAAGTCGTTCCTCAATGATGTCCGGTTCGACCTGATCTTCTTCGAGCCAATCTTCGAGCGGCACCTCAAGACCGAGCACCTCGTCGATTTTTTCTCTCAGCTGCGCCACGTCCCATTGCTCAGGATAGGATCCCGGCGGGCACGCGGTCATCACGATGGCATTGATCGCATCGCGGCGCATGTCATCGACCACGTCATCGACGCGCTCTGAATCCATGATTTCGCTGCGCTGTTCGTAGATGACCTTGCGCTGGTCATTCATCACGTCATCGTACTGCACGACCTGCTTACGCATTTCATAATTGCGCGCTTCGACCTTCTTCTGCGCGGTTTCAATCGCCTTGGAGAGCCATTTGGAGCCAATAGCCTCGCCATCTTCGAGATTGGCGTTCATCATCTTGGCGAACAGCGTGTCCGGGCCAAATATGCGGAGCAGATCGTCTTCCAGACACAGGTAAAAGCGCGAAAGGCCGGGGTCACCCTGACGGCCAGAGCGACCGCGCAGCTGGTTATCGATACGGCGGCTTTCGTGCCGCTCCGTGCCCAGTACGAACAGCCCGCCCGCATCCAGAACGCGCTGCTTTTCCTCGGCCACTTCAGCCTTGATCTTGGCGATGGCAGCGTCTTTTTCAGGACCGTCTTCCAGTTCTGACAATTCATCGCCGATGCGGAATTCCACATTACCGCCCAGCTGAATGTCAGTGCCGCGGCCAGCCATATTGGTGGCAATCGTCACTCCGCCGATACGGCCAGCCTGCGCCACAATATGCGCTTCCTGCTCGTGCATGCGGGCGTTGAGGACCGCGTGTTGCACGCCTTCCTCGTCGAGAAACTTGCTGAGCAGTTCGGACTTCTCGATCGACACGGTGCCGACCAGCACCGGCTGACCGATCTCGTTCTTTTCGCGGATCGCCGTGGCAATCGCGGCAAACTTGTCGAGCGTGCTCTTGTAAAACTCGTCTTCCTCGTCGACGCGCTGGATCAGCACATTGGTGGGAATTTCGACGACGTTGAGTTTGTAGATATCCCAAAATTCGCTCGCCTCGGTGGCGGCGGTGCCGGTCATTCCGGACAGCTTGGGATACATGCGGAAATAGTTCTGGAAGGTGATCGAGGCCATGGTCTGGTTCTCGGGCTGGATTTCCACCCCTTCCTTGGCCTCTGCCGCCTGATGCAGGCCGTTCGACCAGCGGCGGCCATCCATCATGCGGCCCGTGAATTCATCGATAATGATGACCTTGTCATCCTTCACGATGTAGTCGGTGTCCTTCTTGAACATGACCACGGCTTTCAGTGCCTGGTCCATGTGGTGGACGACCTGCGTGTTCTCGATATCGTAGAGATTGTCGGTTTCGAGCAGGCCAGACGCGAGCAAGCGCTTTTCGAGTTCTTCAGCACCGTCTTCGGTCAGCGAGACATTACGGCTCTTTTCGTCCTTGGTGTAATAGCCCTCTTCTTCACCCAGCGGCCCGCCGTTTTCCTTTTCGAGCGCCTCCTGATCCTTGACCAATTGCTTGATAACCTCGTCAAGCGCGACATACAGATCGCTCTTGTCTTCGGTCGGGCCGGAGATGATCAGCGGCGTACGCGCCTCGTCGATCAGGATGGAATCGACCTCATCGACAATCGCGTAATTGAAGGGACGCTGCACCATCTGGCCGCGTTCCTGTTTCATATTATCGCGCAGATAATCGAAACCGAATTCGTTGTTGGTGCCGTAGGTGATGTCTGCGGCATAGGCCTCTCGCCGCGCCGCTTCGGGCAAGTTCGGCACAACCACGCCGGTGGTCAGGCCGAGGAAGTTGTACAGCTGGCCCATCCATTCCGCATCGCGGCTGGCGAGGTAATCATTGACCGTCACCACGTGGACGCCCTTGCCTTCGATGGCGTTGAGATAGGTGGCAAGCGTGGCGACCAGCGTCTTACCCTCACCCGTCTTCATTTCCGCGATCTCGCCGCGATGAAGCACCACGCCGCCAACCATCTGCACGTCGAAATGCCGCATACCCAGCACGCGCTTGGACGCCTCACGCACGGTGGCGAAAGCTTCGGGCATGATATCATCGAGCGTCGCGCCCTCTTCCAGCTTGATGCGGAACTTGGCGGTTTGGGCCTTTAGCTCGTCATCGGAAAAGTCGAGCAGCTGATCTTCCAGCGCATCGATACGGGCCACGATCTTGTCGAGCGATTTGACGTAACGATCATTGGACGAACCGAAGATGGTTTTGGCGATTGTCTGCCACATGGCGGGCTGTTCCTGTTCGGATAATATGAAAGATGGCCGCGCAAGTGGGCGCGGCCTGTAAAAGTCAGGCGATGTGAGGGGTTTGCGGCGCTATTCGCGCGCGCGGTCTATCTGTAGCATGACTGGCGGCGATACGACGATCACCGGACGCTGCGGGCATGGAAGCGATTGCGAAGTGCTACGCGACCGCCGCACAGTGCCAAATTGCAGCGGCGCAGTAACAACTGGAGTGCAATCCGCCTGCTCCGCCGCAGCAACACTCACCGCCCGCACATCGGCGGCGGACACAGGCTCTGCCGCGAGCGTAAAGCCCGAAATCACGGCGAGCAGGGTGAGCAATTGGCGCAGCATGTGGTGTGTCAGATAGCGAATGGTGCGGCGAAGTCTACGCCGGAATGCGTGAACATGCGGTGAAATGCTGCGTTGCCGCCCGCATGTAGCCCGATTATGACCCGCCATATGGACCTAACCCGCTCTCCGCTCGCCCGGCCTTTTCCCGATATGCCCGATATCGAAGGCGTCACCCTGCGTGTCGCTCGCGCGCGCTACAAGGATTGGGACCGCGCCGACCTGACCTATGCCGAGCTGGCAGAGGGCACAGCACTGGCGGGCGTGTTTACGCAGAACGTGTGTTGCTCCACCGAAGTCGAGATGGGGCGCGAGCAGGTCAAGCTGGGCCGCGCACGGGCGCTGATCGTGAATGCCGGCAATTCCAACGCCTTTACCGGCTATCGCGGGCGCGAAGCCGTGGAGCAGATCATGGCGCAGGTCGCCCATCACCTCGATTGCGAGCCGTCCGACGTCCTCGTCTCCTCCACCGGCGTGATTGGTGTTCCTTTGCCCAAGGACAAAGCGGAGGAAGGCGTGGCAGCCGTGCTGGAAACTGAGCCATGCAGCTGGGAAGACGCCACCAACGCCATCGGCACCACGGACACTTTCGCCAAAGGCGCGACCTCTGCCGCGATGATCGGCGACACGCGCGCAACCCTCAACGGCATTATCAAGGGCAGCGGCATGATCGCGCCCGATATGGCGACAATGCTGGGCTATATCTTCACCGATGCGGCGGTGGAGCCTGCTTTCCTGCAACAATGCCTCTCCGCCGCCAATGCGCGCACTTACAGCTGCATCACGGTCGATAGCGACACCTCGACCAGCGACACTGTGCTGGCCTTCGCCACGGGCAAAGCGGGCAACACGCCCCTCACCTCTTTCGACGATCCGGGCGCGGATGCCTTTATGGCAGCGCTGGAGGATGTGTGCCTGCAACTCGCGCAATTGGTCGTGCGTGACGGCGAAGGGGCGAGCAAATTTATCAGCGTCACCGTCTCCGGGGCGGAAAGCGACGACAGCGCGCGCCGCGTCGGCCTAGCTGTAGCGAATTCGCCGCTGGTCAAAACTGCGATTGCAGGCGGCGATGCGAATTGGGGGCGCGTGGTAATGGCAGTCGGCAAGGCGGGCGAACCTGCGGACCGGGACAAGCTTTCCATTGCCTTTGGCGGCGTGTGGGCGGCGCGTGATGGCCTGCCTGTCACCGATTATGATGAGGCGCCGGTGGCGAAACACCTTGCTGGTGATGAAGTAGATGTCACGGTGGACCTCGGCATGGGTGATGGGCGCGCGGTGGTTTGGACTTGCGATCTGACCCACGGATATATCTCGATCAATGCAGATTACCGATCATGAGCAAGGGTTCGTTATCGCTGCGAAAGCTGGGATCTCCCTCAGATTGGCGCACCGCAGCGAGCGATTCCAGCGTTCGCTGGAATGACAAGATATGAGTGACATCATGGGATTTCACCGCGCGGTCGAAACGCTGCTGCGCGAAGTCACCGAGAAGGCCATCCTCCCGCGCTACCGCAACCTTGCCGAAGGGGAAATCGAGGATAAGGGCGGCAATGACCCCGTCACCGTGGCGGACCGCGATTCTGAAGCCATGTTGCGTGAGGGGCTGGAGAAGATCATCCCCGGACTTGCTTTCGTTGGCGAAGAGCAAGTCCATGCAGACCCGTCAGCGCTGGACGGGTTGGAGGGCGATTGCTGGATTGTTGACCCGATCGACGGCACCCGCAATTTCGCGACCGGCAAGCCGCCGTTCGGCATCCTCATCGCCATGGCTTCGGGCGGAGAAGCGCATACAGGTTGGATCTATGACTGCCTGACAGGCCGCTTCTGCGTGGCGCACCGCGGCAAGGGTGCTTTCATTGGCGAGGAAAAGGTGACGGCCGTGCCAACAGGCGAAACACCGCCTGTTGCTGCGATCTCGCTGCTGTTCATGGACGCCGCACAGCGCGAGGCGATGCGCACGCATATCATGCCGCATTACCGCCTCACCGACATACCCTATTGCGCCGCCGAGCAATATCCGCGCCTCGCGCTCGGCACGAACGATGTCTCCATCTTCGAACGCACATTAGCATGGGACCACGCAGCTGGCGTGCTGTGGCTCAACGAGGCAGGCGGCAAGGCCGCGCGCCTCGATGGCTCCGCCTACCGCGTCGATGAATGGGACCGCAAAGGACTGATTGGCGCCGCTTCACCCGCCCTGTGGGACTCGATGGTGGAGCGTTTGAACGAGCTTAACTCAGCTTAGCGAGTTCCGCATCAAGCCAGCCCTTGAGCGCATTTTTGGGGGCCGCACCCATCTGCTGGGCAGCAGGCTGTCCCTTGTGAAATAGCACCAGAAACGGGATGGACTGCACACCCATCTTGCCCGGCACATCGGGGTTTTCCATGATGTCCATCTTGGCGATGGTGACCTTGTCGGCCAGTTCATCCGAAATCTCTTCCAGCGCGGGCGCAATCATTTTGCACGGGCCGCACCATTCAGCCCAGAAATCGACCAGTACGGGCTTGTCGGAATCCAGCACATCTGTCTGGAAGCTATCGTCAGTTACGTTCTTGGTAGCCATGTTGGCGTCTCCTGAATTGCTTTGAACCCTATTTGGGTATGATCCGTAATTGCACAACGCGCTGGGTGCGATAGCTTTCCTTAGCTTGCCCCCAGTTTGGCTATTGCCGCCGGGTGATGCGCCGCCAGAATGTCCGCGGGAATGGCGATCAATTGCGGCGTCTGGGTGTAGAGTACCGCCGCCTCTATCACCCGGTCAGGGAAGATCACCGCCAGCGCAGCGGCATAGGCTCCCATTTGCTTGAGCGTCGTTGTCGGCACTGCGTCCAGCGAGCCGGGCGGTCGGCGCGCAGTCTTGAAATCTGCAACCAGCACGCGCTCGGACGTCACCAGCAGCCGGTCCGCCGTGCCTGCAATTACCTGTTCACCGACAGTCGCGGCGAGCGGGACTTCAGCCAGCGCATCAGGCCCGAACAGTTCACGCCACTGCGGGTCCTCCAACACATTCAGCGCGCGAGCGAGCATTTCCTCACGCTCCGCCGAGGATAGGTCGCCGCCATGGCGTTCAAGCCATGCCCTGCCCCCGCTGGCGCGCACATCGATCGGCGTATCGGGCAAACGTTCGAGCAACGAATGGATCAGCACCCCGCGCCGCGCGGCGATAGCGGCCTGCTCTACCGGAAGCGGCGGATCACTGTCCTGCTCATCGGCGCTGGCCGAGGGTGCAAGCGGACGCGGTGGGCGCGGCTCCTCTCCCACAGGCGTGATCGCCCAATCCGGCAGAACCATTGGCAAAGCGAGATCGGTTTGCGTGCGTTTTTCGACCGGAGGTGCGCACTCCCCAAGCTCCATGCGGCCACCCCAGACGGAATCGTCCAGCCACTCGCCACCAAACAACGGCTCAAGCCGCGCATACCAGCTATCAGGCTTGGGCTCCGCCTCTCTCTTGCCCAGCGATCCGCCGACAAACAACGCCTCTTCAGCGCGAGTCATGGCGACGTAGAGCAGCCGCCAGTGCTCCTGCCGATCAGCGGCTTTGGCAGCCTCCTCAGCTTCGGAAATTCGGCCCACCCGCTCATCGCTGGACAGCGGAGGCAGCGGCAAAGTGCGACCATCCTCCCCAGCCTGCTCTTCCACCAGATCGAGACCGGACATGCGCGAGGCATCGGGATCGCCGCAGGCATCGGCGAGAATGACGATCGGCGCCTGCAAGCCTTTGGAGCCATGCACAGTCATCACACGGACCTGATCGCCCGCGCCTTCGGTCTCGCGCTTCAACTCACCATCGCCTGCATCGAACCAGCGGATAAAACCCTGTAGGCTGGGCGTATTGGCAGCGGAGAATTGCAGCGCGGCATTGAGCAATTCGTCAATCGGATCGTTAGCCTCGTTCCCCAGACGCGCGACCAGCTTTGCGCGCGCTTTCCATGGGCCGACCAGCATCCAGTGCAGCAAGGCTTGCGGTGGCTCATAATCGGCAAGCGCCAGCAGATCGCGCAAATTGGCGGTTGCCGCCATGACGTCAGGATGGTCGCTGCGTCGCAAGTGGTCCCACAGCCGCCTTTTTTCGGGCCGATAGCCATGTTCGAGCAATTGTTCCTGCGACCACCCGAATATGGGCGAGACCAGCAGACAGGCGAGCGCGAGGTCATCCTGCGGTTGCGCGGCAAAGCGCAGCGCGGCCATCAAATCCTTCACCGCCAGCGGCGCGCCGAGCCGCAAGCGGTCGACACCTGCCACTGGAACGCCCGCTGCATGCAGCCGTGCGACGATCAGCCCCGCAAGTTCCTTGCGCTTGCGCACCAGCACCATGATATCGCCCGGCCCCGCATTGCGCGGCTCACCCTTCACCAATGCGAAGCCATTATCGAGCCATTGCTTGACCTGTTTGGCCAGCGCATCGGCCATGCGGCGCTCCGGTTCGGAGACGCGGATTTCGGGGCCATCCTCCTCGTCAGAATCTTCCGGCTTGCCGGGCACAGGCTTCCACAGAGTGACAAGCCCAGGACGATTATCGCCTTTGTGCGCATCGGGCCGCCGATCCAATCCCAGCGCAGCCGGAGTGATCGCATCAATCGCGGCATCGACAAACCCCAGCACACTTTGCGCGGTGCGATAGGACCGTCCCAGCCCCAGCTCTTGCAAATCGCGTGCAGTGATATTCTGGCGAGACTGGGCGGCATTCTCGCGCCGTGAGCGCAGCAAATCCGCATAGCGATTGCGCGCCGCCGCGAAATTCTTCGGACTGGTTCCCTGAAAACCGAAAATCGCTTGCTTGTAATCACCCACCACAAACAGCGTGCGCTGGCGATCACCCTTCTGGCCCTCACCGGAGAAGAAATCGTCGGTCAGAGCGTCGATAATCGCCCATTGCTGCTGATTGGTATCCTGCGCCTCGTCCACCAGCACATGATCGAACCGCCGATCCAGCTTGTAACGAATCCATGCAGCCATATCAGCATTGCCGAGCAAGGTGGCAGCGCGGCGGATGAGATCGTCGAAGTCGACCAGCCCCTCGCGCTGCTTTGCCTCGTCCCAGCCCAGCGCGAATTTGCGTCCCACTTCGAGCGCGGGGGTGATGATGTCGACCAGTGCAAGCAGGGTCGCCTGCTCTGCCACCTGCTGCAACCACTCACGCGCTTGCTCGGCCAAAGCGGAAATCGCCGCGTCCTTCTTCTCAAGATTGCCCTGATATTTGAGCAGTCCCTTGTCGTTGAAGAGGTCGCCCAGAAACGCGCTGCTTCCAGCGAACCTCTCCTCGGGCGCACCAAGCAACCACTCACCAATCAATCCGGCAAATTTCTGACCGCTCTTGGTGCCCCATTCGTCATAGGCCCACATGATCTGCCGGATCAGCTGAATACCCTCTTCGCCATCCGCGCAGCGGCCAGCCAGAACATCAGGATCAGCATCGGCGGGCAGGCCGAGCAATTGCTTCACCCGGCCTGTCATCGGCGGTTGCCATGCTGCGGGGCCAAACCACGCCTCACGTGCCAGAGCGCAGCGCATCAGCCACCCGCGCGCACCATCTGGACCCATGCGCAGCGACAGCATTTCAAGTGCTTCAACCGCTGAACGGTCGCTTTGCTGCCATTCGACGAGAAGGTCACGCAGCACGCGGTCGGCCAGCAGAAGCCGGTCGCGGTCTTCCATTGGGCGCGTGCCGGG
>JGI24025J20009_10000552_pt1 | contig 28989 bp, 26 predicted proteins | sample Cruoilmetagenom3_FD_20009 | JGI IMG/M metagenome (IMG submission 20009) | reverse complement strand
AATAAGTCTGGGTACCAGTCACTGGATTCCCGCCTTCGCCTGTCTGCGTGCGACGCACAGGCAGGCGGGAATGACGATTGGGTGTGAACGCCTGTCATTCCGGCGAAAGCCGGAATCCATTGGATAGTCGCAAAATATGATTTGCCCGGACTTATTAAGAAGTTACGTTTAACACAACCAGCATTATCCATTGATACAAATTGATTCAAACGGTATTAATCTTGCGTCTAAATATGAAGCTTAAATTTTGCCGACTCATTCTTAGGACAAAAACTGATTCCTGTCGATATTAGCTGTCAATTTTAAAATGGATAATACTGTTTCTCCACAAATATTAGTAGTAGACGACGACCGTGACATCTTGCAGGTAATACAGATCCGGCTAAGGCTTATGGGATACCGTGTGGTAGCCTGTATAGATCCCCAAGAGGCCCTGTCTGTTTTTGAACAAGGCAACTTTTCATTAGTTCTCACTGATCAGTGTATGGAAGGCCTGAAAGGCTCAGATCTGTTGAAGGAAATCCATCTCAGAGATCCACACGTCCCAATTATCATCATGACTGCATATGGAACAGTGGAGGATGCTGTCGAATCAGTACGACAAGGGGCATATACCTATCTTGAGAAGCCGGTTGAAACCCAAGAGTTGGAACTGCATATAAGAAGGGCACTGGAAAAGGGGGCCCTGGAGCAAAGGCTGACTCAAGAAAGGTGTACATGGGAAAGGGTTGCGGAGAGCATGAGAGCTGCTCTGCTCCTGCTAAACTCAGACCGAACCGTGGTCTGGATGAATTCAATAGCCCAAGACCTGTATAAAGTAGAAGATTTCTCTCAAGGACAGCGCTGCACCGAGATTATTCCCCAGGGCAGTCTTCCTTGTGCCCACTGTCCGGCCAAGGTAGCATTGTCGTCCGGCAAAACCCAGTCTGTAGAACACCACAATCCGACAACAGATCGCCGGCTTCTGGTGACTGCAATCCCTATCCAGGATCTCCAAGGAAATATCGTACAGGCTGCGGAACTGGCTCTGGATATCACTGAAATCAAACAGGCACAGGATGTACTTCTCAAGCAAGAGAGGCATAAGGGCGCTTTTGAAATGGCGGGGTCGGCAGCCCATGAGTTGAGCCAACCTATGCAGTCTATCCTGGGGTGGGGTGAGTTGTTGAAGAATCGTGTAAGTGAAAATGATCCAAACTTTAAAATACTCCGGTCAATATGCCAAGAGATTGAAAAACTTGGTGATCTGATTACAAAAATCAGTAATGTGACCCGCTATGTAACCAGGGATTACCCCGGCAACAATAATATCATAGACTTGGCTAAGGCCTCGACTGAGAGAAAGTAGGCGTTCAGAGGTTCAAGGTTCAGGGGTTCATAGTTCTGAACCCTAAACCCTTGTGATTCCCTTATCTGCTGACCAGTTCAGTAGACGTAAGGTCACCGGTCCATCCGGGTAAAAATCCAGGACGTTGACACAAGCGAAATCCTGCTCAAGGGAAAATATTTTGTTGAGCGAAAGGCCTGTCGCCCTTGCAATCAAGACCCTGTTCACACCACCATGACTTACGATTGCTATTGCTTCTTCCTTGCACTTCTTGAGAGCCTCATCGATGACGCGCCATACCCGTAAAGCGACTTCTACCAGATTCTCTCCCTGCGGTGGTCTGTAAGACTCCAGTTTTTCCATGCGTTCTGACAGGGCACCGGGATATCTTGCTTCCACTGCATCCCAGCTAAGACCGGACCAGTGGCCAAAGTTCACTTCCCTTAACTCTGATCTGACCTCCACTGCAAGGCCCCTTTCCTCGGCAATTGCTTCTGCCAGAAAGAGACAGCGGCTGAGATCGCTGCTAAAGATCCTGCTGAAAGGGACGTCTTTCAGTCTATCCGCCAAGGCGAGGCTTTGTTTCCTGCCAAAGTCTGAAAGAGATACATCTTGCCGGCTGTAGAAGACACTCCCTGCATTTTCTACTTCCCCATGTCTTAAGAGGATAATACGAGTTGGTTTTTTCATTGGGTTTTTTCAGCGGAATCAGAAATTAATTCTGCAAACCGCTGCTGCACCGAGAAACAACAAGGTCTCGGATACTTCCAGGTGGCCTCCAAGCACATCCCCTGTGACACCTCCAAGCCTTTTTTTAAAGCATAAAGATACCAGCAGACTCCAGACTACTACCCCGGCAAAAAACCAGATGCCCCATAGCCCCCGGATAAACCACGCAGCACCAAGGGCCGTCGGACCGGCCAGGGCCAGGGTCCACCTGGTACCAGGCCCCACAAAGGCCTTGCCAAGGCCCCCTTCGGGCCGGGCGTAGATTGACGACGACGCCATGACATTCAAAGACCAACGGGACAGGCAGGGACACAGCAACATTGCCTCCCAGGCCCCCCTCCCGGACAATACCGCAAGGGCTGATGACTTAAGTAATAATACGAGTATAAGGACCAGGATTCCCAGTGCCCCGCTGTGGCTATCCTTCATGATACTCAAGGCCTTTTCCGGCCCTGCCCCGCTTCCCAGGGCGTCAGACGTGTCAGCAAGTCCATCCAGGTGCAATCCCCTGGTAAGAAAGGCCAGTAAGGCCACATCCATTACGCCCACAACAGATGGAGGCCACAGAGCCCTTGCTGTGCTGTCAAAACCTGCAAGCAGGCAACCGAGTAATAGGCCGACCAACGGGAAAAATGCAAGGGATGTCTTCAACTCCGAGTCTTTGAATGACAAACCGGGAGCCAGGGGAATTATGGTTAGAAATTGAAGGGCAAACAGGATACTTTTAATGCCGGCGACTCCTTAAGACACAGAATAAAAACTTTGTATTTTTCCCAATTTCAAGTTTCAAAATTCACTGCAAAAATACACGATCAACAAAGTGTAAACCACTTTTTATTTGTTGTGAAGGATGCCTAATCATCCATACTATTTTTGTAAAGTTTCAGGCTATGTTGAAATTTTACTATTGATTTTTTATAGTTTCCATAATATTTTTATTTTATGGAATTCATAGAAAGATACTTGCCTAAATGGAGTCTTGAAAAAGACGTCCTGGCGCCAAAGATGATATTTATAGCCGGGCCGCGTCAATCAGGTAAAACCACACTGCTGGAAAATTTCCTGGCAAAACGTGGCTGTTCCTCGCTATTTTTTAACTGGGACACACCTAAAGTCAAAGCATTATACCGTGAAGATCCGACATTTTTTGAATCGGAGGCAAGGTCGTTATGCAGAGGCAATAGAGATGTTTGGGTAGCTCTCGATGAAATTCATAAGAGAACTAAATGGAAAGATATCCTTAAAGGATACTATGACCAGTTTCATAAAGTCTTTCGTTTTGTAATATCAGGAAGCGCGAGGCTTGATCTGTTCAGAAGGACTGGAGATGCTTTAATAGGGAGATATTTTCTTTTTCACCTTTATCCTTTTTCTATTTCAGAAGTTAGTGCAAAGAGCTTTGAGAAACTCACTTTATGGCATGAAATAATCAAAAATGAAAACTGGTCAGATTTGTTTGACCTTATAGCCGACAACAAACCTCTGCCTTATGACCTATGGCAGCAGATGTATGAATTCGGCCCATTCCCCGAACCTTTACTCAAAGGAGATAAAGCCTTTTCGAATATGTGGCATCAGGATTATCTTTCGTTATATCTCAGGGAGGAAATTAGGGATCTGACCAGGATTTCAGATATAGACGGTGTGGAGACCTTGGTCTCTCTTTTGCCCAACCGTGTAGGAAGCATGTTGTCGATAAACAGCTTGAAGGAAAATTTATATGTATCCCATACCACAGTAACCACCTGGCTTGATTCTTTGGACAAATTATATCTGATATTTTCTTTACAGCCGTGGCAAAGAAAGATTCATAAAGCCATCAAAAAAGAGAAGAAATATTATTTTTACGACTGGTCCTATATCCCTGAAGAAAATGAAGGAGCGCGTTTTGAGAATATGGTGGCTGTCGGACTCAACCGATTATGTGATCAGCTCAGGGAAAATGGACTCGGCCATTATAAGCTTTTCTTTGTAAGGGACCTTTCCAAACGTGAAGTAGACTTTTTAATAGCCAGGGAAGAAACCCCTGTATTGCTGGTTGAGGCCAAAACTAATAACATAAAAATTTCAGGGTTCGCTCTCAACCTTGCAAAAAAACTGGATGATATACCCATCATTCAGTTGAATCATAAAAGCGGTGTTCTTAAAAAGCTGGGCCGGAATGCCTTCGTAATCTCTGCCAGTCACTTCTTCTCAGATTTACCATAACAGGTTTTAGAAAGACTGACAGGAAATCGCTACTTTTCCCACTCCGTGCGGATCCTCTGGATCACTTTCTGCACATACCGGAGCTTATCAGGAGGACAGATCCCCAAGAGAGGAGATCCCTGTTCCACCGTATCCCCTGGCTTGAAATAGACCTTGTAAAGTGCCCCCGGGACGCCTTCATAGCTGATAACCGTGTCTCTTTTCATCAGGGACATAATCAACACATCATCCCCGGATTCCACGGACACGCCCTCTTTGGGCTGCTTTTCCATCCTTGCTGAAATCTCAGGTGCGAGGAAGTACCTGGCCCGCTGGGGGGCAGGAAGGATGTAGAGAACCTGGGTCAGAATGCGATCAATAATTTCTTCCTTATCCAGTTGGTGCCGGATAGAAAAAAGCAATTCACCTGCCTCTACAAATTGACCCTCGATATCAAGACGAATTCCACTAACCTGTCCACTCCAGAGGGCGGTCGTCCTCTTCACGTTCCGTTCCCTCTCAATGACATAGAGCATGGTCCCGGGTCGATGGAGCCACTCACCACCAGGCCCTTTGACTGTCTGGCCTTCCTTCACCTTAAGGAATACGACCCCTGTATGGGGTGTCTCTACAGGATAGTCCTCAAAGGGATGAGAACGATAGCGCCTTAATAGGTCGTTTAGATTGATATCCATGATTACACTATAAAAAATCCTAAAACATGATTCCGCTCAAAAAACCCGAGATGCAAGGCGCGAAATTTTCCAGAAATGAGACGTACTGATCGTACGTCGCAGTGAGTGGAAAATTGAAGCAACGCCGCAGACTGGGTTTTTTGAGCGGAATCATCCATGAATTTTGCAAAAGGCTCATTTGTAATAGAGGTTGGGGCCCCCTAATGTCATCAAAGCATCGTGGAGGTTTTTTTTAAACTCGCGTCTGTCCCAAATTCCCTGAATGTGACCCCGTTTGAGGGCATTCTTGGCGCTGTGATAATCAGGGGGAACGTCCTGACCGGTGGTTTCCCTTATGACCCTTGGGCCGGCAAAGCCGATTCTGGAAGAACGCATGCCGAACTGATAGAGTGAACACCCCAAAAAACTCGCTACAGGACCAGCATAAGAATTATTATCATAGACCACGATATAGAGACCGCCGTTGTCATTATATTCCCTCACTGCAAGGGTGCATTTCGGCATCTGAACTACACCAAGTGTCCCTTCATGAATACGGATCCCGCCGGTGCTGTGTATGTAAGCCAAAAGAGGCCTTCGGGTAGTACCGGCCACATCGCATGCCCTTACGAACTTCTCTCCCTCGGCAGTTCCAACTGTCCCGCCCCTGAAGTTGCTGAAGAGCATGGCCACTACCAGTCTTATCCCACACACCTCGGCATCAAAGGTTATCATGCTGGAATTGCGACCGGTACGCTTCATGTCTTTCTTAAGACGGGCGTTATAACCCTGAAAACCAAGGGGATTGCATGAGGCTATGTGATCGTTGAATTCATGGACCGAATTTTTATCAAAAAGATTCTCAAGATACCACTGATACTCAAGTGGAAAATGGTGGCCGCAGTTGGGACACACTCCGCAGAATTCCCCATAGAGGTCAGGCACCCACAGGTCGAGACATCCATATTTTGAGGCATTGGGGCAGGTAACAGTACAGTCTTCATTGGCAAGTGGGCTGACGTAAGACTCCCACTCTTCTGCAAAAATCGATTTGCGCTCAGGCCCCTCGGAACGTACGACTCTACCTGGGCGCTCCGGCTGAGGAAAAACAAAGTCATAGGCCGCCCTTACGGGCTCAGTGACCTTTCGGAGAAACACTGAACCTTCACTTGAGACCTCTTCTATTACTTTCTGAACGTTTCGCTGGTGCGGCCGCAGAAGGCCATACCTTAGATCATAGTATGTCTTGCTGGCAAAGATCTTTGTCTTCCTGATTCCCTCGGTTAAAACATTTCTGTTCTCAAGAAAATACCCCTTGCCCAACTCCATATACTTTTTGAGCCTGAATTCAAGGAGTCGTTCTATCTCAAGGTCTGTGAGATTCCAACTGATGAATAGATCAAAGTCCTCCGGCACCTCCTTCCCCTCTTCTGCCTGCCTTTTCAAGGCATAGGCCCGGAAGGCCCGGAAGTTCTTGGTCTTCAATACTACTTCGTCGGTAGCACGAAGCATCTCATAGCGAAGTCTGCGAAAAAAGGGGAAATCATCCCGCCTGGCTCCAAGGGGGGGTTCCTCTATAATGCGATCAACAGTTCCGAGTTTCAGATTGTCTTCAGCAGTTATCTTTAACTGAGCGGCGCAATGTTCCACAAGCTCTCTAGGGACCTTTTCGCCCTCTCTTATCTTTCCTTCTATTGCAGCCGCGCCTTCAGGAGAAATGACCGAGTAATAGCTCTTTGAACCCATGAGCCTGAGACCTGAAACTCCTATTGCCTCAGCGCCACCGGAGCCACCTTCAGAGATAAAAGATACCATGGGGACCTTTAGCTTTGCCATTACGTATAGATTGCGGGCTATCTGCTGCGCAGCTCCGGGGTAATCTTCAATGGGGTAGGACCCAGGGGTAAAAATATAGAAATGTATGGGAATGCCTTCGGTTTCAGCTACCCTCATATACCTCAGGGCCTTATCATTTCCCCAGGGCCTAGCACATCCTCCGTTTCTGTATTCCTCTCCTCGACCCTTTTCATGACCTATGACCATGACTTGATGGCTATAGAGCTTGTTCTTGACTCTTCTCGATATGGTAGCCCTGGCGACCATTATCGCAGGATCAATATTACAGTCTCCCTCCCCGCCCAACTCGGTATAGGAGTCGTACACATTCTCCAGGATATCCATAAGGGTAAAACGCTGGGGGCTCCGAACGATGTTCACAATCTCTGCAGGACTGAGCTTCTCAGCAACTCTATCCTCAAGAAAGGAGACCCTGTCCTCGATCCGGTCGATTTTCTCAAAAAGATCCGCCTCTTTTATCTCAAAAAGAGACTGACGAAGCCCCTGGACCCGCCCAAGGAGATCACCAATATTGCCATACTCACTGTTGCCCTTGATATCAATAAGATATGAGATCCGATCAGCGAGTTGACTCAGTAACTTGCCGCTATCTGCCATATGTACCCGGTCTGTGCGCATTCATGTGTTGTCGGTGATCAAAATTGAAGCACGTCATCAATCCGATCATAGAGGTATTCCAGGTTTGTGATAATACTTTCGTCACCAGCCCCTTTACCTTCAATAATAGTCCTATTCTGAAATTGCCTAGCCCTTTCCTTGGCCTGCTCCGTATCCTGGCCCCAGATAATAGCAAGAGCAAAGTTGGGATCATACTCTGTGGGAATCTTATAGGGCGTATCTCTGGGCACATGAGAATAAAGCCTCGCCCAGGGCTCGTCCGGATAATCAAATCGTGTGATGGTACCACACCATGGTACAAAACCTCTTTTGGTATCTTCAGCAACAATCCTCAGCTCTATGCTGGTCCCTTCAAAGGATATATTTTTTTGAGTAAAACCCAGTCTATCTCCAAGGGCCACCCTTATCTGATCCCTGATCAAATTTGGAGGCTCATTACTCCCATTTAGCCTTGAAATACATGCTGAAATCTCATTTTCAACCTGTATGCGGGTATTGACCTCCATAAGGTAGGGACTGCCATCTCTGGATACTATCCACTCCCATGTCCCTATGTTGTCATAGCCCGCGTGTTTTGCCAGACGTACAGAATACTTCACGATCCGGTCCAGGACTGCCCTTGCATCAAAAGCATACTCACACACAGCAGAATCAAAGCCAGGAGCCACTTCTACCCTCTTTTGCCTGCCTGCACTCTGTATAGTGCAGTTTCTGGTTCCGAAGTGCACTACCTCAGCATGGGAACTGCATAAAAGTTGAACTTCAAGGTGCTGATAATCTCTGAGACACTGTTCAATCAGGACTCCCTCATCCCCGAACTGTCGCTTGGCATAGTTTTGTATCCGCCGGTAGGTTCTCCTGAAGGCATCAAGGTGACAGACCTCTTCAATACCCATACCTCCACCACCGGCAGAGGCCTTTACCAAAATAGATGGATGCTGAATGCCCTGTTCTTTTTGGAGAAAAAAAAGTTCCTCCGCCACTCCTTCAGCCTCCAATTCATTATAGATCGATCCATCAGACCCTGGAATCACCGGCACATTGAGGTCCTTTGCCAGACGCTTGGTGTTTATCTTACTGCCAAGATCCCTTATGACTTCCCATCTGGGACCTATAAAAGTCAGAGGCCGGTTCCTCATGGCGGCCCTTCTGGCAAAACCGTAATTCTCGGAAAAAAAACCGTAGCCAGGATGAATAGCAGTACATTCAGCCTCATCTGCCACGGAGAAAATCTCATTGGGGTCCTTGTAGTTAGCTACGCGATAAGCCTTCTTAAAACCGCTTTCTTCCTGCTGCGCAATTCGAACGTGCAATGAGAATTCGTCTTCCTTTGTATATAGGACCACGTAATCCAGACCAAGATCCTTGCATGCCTGAATAATGCGGAGGGCGATCTCTCCGCGGTTTGCTATTAATACACGTTCCTTGCCCATAAAACCCTTTCCCTTTCGCCAGTTTATACCGGATCGAACAGAACCGGTCAATTTAGTGATACATTCATAGAATACCTATTTCTAAATCGATAGCAATAATATTAATCTTGAGCCTTTTGCAAAACCCAGGGCATTAACCTTTGATATTAAAAAACCAATGACAAAAAAATCCAGGAATGACGTGCATTCCGATCGTCATTCCCGCGAAGGCGGGAATCCATTAGATAGTCGCAAAATATGATATGCCTGGACTTATTGAGAAATTACGAAATATTCATAAATCCAACCATCGCCGCACTACTCTTTAAGGTATGAATCGACCTGAAAAGCTGTTCTATATCTGATATGGATTCTGGTGTGGATTCGAGCGCCAGTAGGCTTTCTTCTGCCAATTTGAGCAGGTCGTCTGACTCGGAGAAAAAGATCTCTAAGACCTCTTCTCGTTCGCTCATTTTGACCACACGACTTTCTTGACAGCCCACAGGAGATGTTCTGGTTGAAAAGGCTTCAGCAGCCACCCGGAAATGCCTGCAGCTCGGCCTTTTTCTATCATAGATTCCTCAGCCTCGGTGGTCAGGACTAATATGGGAAGGAATTTTAGCTCGGTCTCTTTTACTTTGGATATGAGAGTAATTCCATCCATCTCCGGCATGTTAATGTCGGTGATAATTAGGGCCGGCGATTGACCTTTGTTTTCCATGAATTGGAGTTTTTGGAGGGCCTCTTTACCATCTGACGCTTCTGTCACTCTATATCCTGCATTTCGCAGGCAAAAGGAAACCGACAACCTCATCGTAGGCGAATCATCTACAATTAGAATGTGCTTTTCCATCTTTGCGTACCTGTCATACCAATGCGGCCTTCAGACCGCAAAGAGACAAAACGTCCTCCACCTCAGCGGAGACAGCGGAAATTCTCAGCTTGACCTCAGGTTCCAACCGTCGCTTAAAGGCAATCAGCAACTGAAGAGCAGCAGTGTCAATAAATCTGACCTTGGCGAGGGAAATAGGAATCTCCTGTAGGTCCCTGAGAGACTCTTCCAAAAATGCTTTGAACTCATCCAGCTCATGGATAGTGAGTTCTCCTTCAAGGTGGTAAACCCCTTGGCCGTCTTGGCTAATATTAAAGGTTCTTGCAGGCATTTTGAAAGCGGTACAAACAACAAAAAACGGTAACCGTTCACGGGATTACAACGCCCGTTTTACAGCAACCCATCGAACTGTAAGCGTTTACAGGGTGCTGCAGATGCGAGGCGTAGGGTACGCAGACGTACTCCCTGTATTTCAAGTGCCCGACAACAAAGCAGATGTGGTGCCCTGTGAACGCTTACAAAAAACGTAACACTTGAGGGCGATGGCAATAAAATATTGCCCATTATTATAAATCGAATACAAACAGGATATACTTTAATTTTGAGCAAACAGTTACAAGATATCTTGGCATCCTTCATTCACCAGTTTACACTTTTTTCGAAAAAGCGTGTATTATCGAATTGAATGCCGATGTCGAAACTGGAAATTTGAAATTTGAAATGTAACTTCTCAATAAGTTGGGGTAGATTACTTTTTGCGACTATTCACTGGATTCCTGCCTTCGCAGGAATGACGGGCGGTTACATCCAAACGTCATTCCTGCGAAGGCGGGAATCCAGACATCTTACCCTGAGTTATTGAAAAGTTACGACTTACTCGGATTCCTCCCTCTGGCCTTGTGAAATTTAATATCTGAAAATCTATAGTACTTACAGTGAAATCATGAATGAGACATAAATGACCACTTCAGAACTTCAGAACCAGGTCTGCCGTGAATGGACGGAAAGGCTTCTGACTATGACCAAGGAAATGAGGAGGCGTGACCTTTCTCTCCATCTTGGATCAGAGCAGAACCGGAATGACCCCTCTGGTCCCATGGACTTGGCAGACGTTGAGGAAATAAAACACGCCTTTGGTACAGCGGGATTTGCCGGCCGGGTTTACTACCAGGCAGTTGATTATTTTATCCGGTCAAAGGTAGAGCCGTTTCAGGCTGTGCTGAATACATGGATGCGGGGAGCCAAGGCCAAGGTGAATGCCCGGGATGTCCCGTTTACCGAAGTAATCACATGGTGCCAGGAAACCGGTGATAACCGGACCAGGAGTGCACTAGCCAAAGAAGCGCGCTCTATTTGCGCCTTTCTGGCCCCTTTCAGTTATGCCTCGTGGAAGGCCCTTTTTAATGTGTTGGAGCACGACCTTGGTTATCCTGAATATATAGCCTTTTGTGAAGAAAAAAGGGACGTCTCGCTGACAGGGTCGGGTTCTCATGCCCAGGACTTTCTCAGTGAAACCAGAGAGACATACAGAGGTCTTGTTGAACATTGGCTAAACACGGTTACCGGCCTGTCCCTGAAGGACGCCTCCCGTTTTGATGCCATTTACCTCTTAGGGCTTCGTTATCTGGACCACCTCTTTCCCCAGGAAATCAGCATAGACAAGATCATGAGCTTTTTTCGCAAATGGGGAATGGACCTTGTTGGGAATCCGGCTCTCCATATCCACTCGGAAGGCATTCCTGGTCGCCAGTCCTACTGTATCCCTGTGGATATACCAGGAGAGGCGCACGTCATTGTAGGGCCCCTTCACGGATGGTTGGATATGGAATCACTTTTCCACGAGTTGGGTCATGCCCTGAGCTTCATCTATACAGACCCGGCGCTACCACCTGAGGAAAAGGACTTCTTTCAGTCAGGGGCCCTATCAGAGGCCTTTGCCTTTCTTCTTCAGAGAATGTGTATGTCGAGGGAGTTTCTTCAGGAAATCCTGGGGCTGTCTGCTGAAAATGCTCAGACCGTCTCGGGTGCCCATGCCCTGAAATTGCTCACCCTGACCCGCCGTTACGCTGCAAAACTGGTTATTGAGGTGGAGAACTTCCGCCTTGGCCGTCTGAAAAAGGGGCAGTCCCTTTACTCTGAAGTGATGGGAAGGGAGACCTGCTTTTACTATGATCCGGAGACCTATCTCTTTGATCTCATGCCTGACTTCTACTCACTGGACTACTTTCAGGCCTTTATGGGAGCTGCCTGTCTTTGGGAATACCTGAACGAAGCCGTGGGAGATAATTGGATACTGAATCCTGAGACCGGCAGCATACTCAGAGGCTGGTGGCACAATGGAAACCGGCTTGATCTAACCGCCTTTCTTCAAGAGACCCTGGACCCTTGGAGTCGGGCCCCTTTATAAAGGTAAATCAATATGACTTACAAAGTTGACTTGCTGGAACTTGATCGCAGATACGTCTGGCACCCATATACACAGATGAAGGATTTTGAGAAGGAAAATCCCCTGTTTGTGGATCGAGCTGATGGTGTATTTTTATTTGATGCCCAGGGACGACGCTACTATGACACCATATCCTCATGGTGGTGCATACTCCACGGTCACAATCATCCCAGGATCAAGGCGGCTGTCAGAGATCAGATGGACAGACTGGAACATGTGCACTTTGCAAGCACTACCCATGAGGGAGCCATCCGTCTGGCAGAAAAACTTGTTTCCCTGACCCCGGATGGACTGAGCAGGGTTTTTTATTCAGACAACGGTTCCACTGCCTGTGAAGTGGCAATAAAGATGTCCTTTCAATACTGGAAGCATATGGGTGAGACCGGGAGGGAAGGCTTCGTGTCCATTGAAAGAGGATATCACGGGGATACTATCGGTGCCATGAGCCTGGGTGGGGTCCCTAAGTTCAAGGGTCCCTTTGATGCCCTTACCTTTAACTCCTACAGGATACCATCCCCCTATTGTTATCGCTGTCCATATGGTAACCGACCACCCGGTGAATCACCAAATCGCCAAATCACCAAATCACCCGATTGCTCCCTTGAATGCCTGGGTCCGCTTGAGAAATTGCTTGCTGATAAGGGCAATGAAATATCAGGAATCATACTTGAGCCTCTGCTTCAGGCAGCGGGCGGGATGATAGTATATCCTGTGGAATATCTGAAAAGGCTGGCAGAGCTTGTCTCTCACCACAGGGTCCACCTGATCCTGGACGAAGTTGCCACGGGCTTTGGGCGGACCGGGCGCATGTTTGCCCTTGAACACGCTGGAATAAGCCCTGATTTTCTATGTCTTTCAAAGGGGCTGACTGCCGGATATATGCCTATGGCAGCCACCCTAACCACTGACGACGTATATAATGCCTTTTATGCCGACTACAAAGAGGGCAAGACATTCTTTCATGGCCATACCTTCACGGGTAATCCCCTGGCATCTGCGGCTGCCCTGGCCTCTCTGGAGATATTTGAGCAAGAGAATGTGCTGGATGGGTTGCAGGATAAAATCAGTGTCCTCCAGTCCGGCATAAAAAGGTTTGGAGAGCTGCCCTGGGTGGGAGACGTCAGGGGAATCGGCATGGTGGCTGCTCTCGAACTGGTCATGGACCGAAAGACCAGGACCGCATTTCCATCTGAGAAAAGGGTGGGGTGGGTGATTTACAAAGAAGGACTAAAAAAGGGACTGATACTCCGGCCATTAGGCGACATAGTTTATCTTTTCCTTCCTCTTTTGGTAACAGAAGATCAGATAGAAGATATCCTCGATCGGAGTTTTGAGGTTATCTCGGGATTGGGTCTGTAGTTTGGAAATAATGTACAGCATTGATAAAATCAATGATTTGTTAAAGCTCCCATTGTCTGAGCTGATGACCTTGGCCAGGGATGCGAAGCTGAGGGCCAGGGGTGACAGCTTTTCTCTGTGCACCATAATGAACGTAAAGTCCGGAAGGTGCACTGAAGACTGTGCATTTTGTGCCCAGTCCTCCAGATACAGAACAGAGAGTCCTGTTTTCTCCCTCAAATCGACAGATGAAATTCTGGAAGCGGCAGCAAAAGCCAAGGATGCAGGTGCTGCCAGATTCAGCCTTGTGACGAGCGGCCGGGGTCTTTCCAGGTCTGAAGTGGATGAGCTGGCAGTAGGAATAGAACAAATAAGGACCGGTGTGGGAATAAGTGTATGCGCATCTTTTGGCATTTTGGACTCTGAGGCGCTTGAAACTCTGAAGTCAGCCGGTCTCAGCCGTTATCATCACAATATTGAGACTTCAGAGGCATTCTTTCCAAAAGTAATCTCCACCCATAGCTTCAAAGATCGTATCTCCACTATCCATACAGCAAAGGATGTTGGACTTGAGGTCTGCTCAGGCGGGATCATAGGCATTGGGGAGTCTGCTGAGGACAGGGTTTCCATGGCCCTTTCACTGGCCGGCCTTGAGGTGGATTCTGTCCCGATAAATATTCTGGTCCCGATTCCAGGCACCCCTCTGGCTTCACAGGCCCCACTGTCAGTGGAGGAGATACTGCGAACCATAGCGGTATTCAGATTGATTTTTCCTAAAAAAGCCGTACGTATTGCAGGGGGGAGAGAATCAGCATTAAAGGATTTCCAGGGCCTTGCTTTTTGGGCAGGGGCAGATGCCATGCTGATAGGCGGATATCTCACTGTAGCCGGCCGACCTATTGAAGTTGATCTTAGGTTGGTCAGAGAGGTAAAAAGGCTGTGGCAAAGGGGCTAACTGGGCAAACCACGGTTTATGCCTGTGAATACAGAGCCAGAGTCCCTGTCCCTACATACATATGGTATTTTGATGTCATATGTAAAATTGATATTTAACATATACATCAAATAGGGTACTTATATGTCTTCTGGAAAAAACCGTGCAAAATTCAGAAAACAGAAAGGATTACACTCGACGACATAGTAAAATAAGAGTTTAAGATAAAACAAATTGATATTTAAGGAGATAATAACATGCAAACTGAGAGTATGAAGCAGGAAGCCTATCGCATATTGGACAATCTGCCGGATAAAGCGACATGGGATGATTTGATGTATCGGATTTATGTTCGGCAAGCCATTGAAACCGGGCTAAAAGACAGTGATGCCGGTCGAACAGTTGATGTCAAGGAAGTGCGAAAGAGATTTGAATTAAACAAATGATAGTTCACTGGACAGAGAACGCAATCGAGCATCTTGTCAATATTTACGAATATATTGCCATTAATTCTCCCACCTATGGCAAAAGGATGGTGGACAGAATAACCCGGCGTTCCGATCAGATCGCCGAGCACCCCCTATCAGGGCGTAAAGTACCGGAATATGATGCCGAAGATATCCGTGAGCTGATAGAAAAGCCATATCGGATTATTTACCGAATAAAACCGGATCAAATCGATGTGTTGGCGGTCATTCACAGCGCACGGCTTTTGCAGGATAATATTTAAAAGCGGTCGCCGCTTATCATTTTGATGCCCTGCCTGTCATGCTCCACGAATCTTCCACTCCAGATACTTGTTGGGTTTCATTCCTTAACCCAATCTACTTGGCTACAGAAATCGAAATTGGAAATCTTCTCATATTAACTGTATCCCGAACATCTCCATATCTTGAAAAAAGGAGAACCCCGGATGGCTTCAGACAAGGTCTTGGTAGTGGATGACGAAATGGCAATGTGTAAGGCCCTTTCTGAATTCTTTACCAATTTCGGCTATGAGGTGGCAACAGCACATGATGGCGCGGCCGCTATTGAGATGGCAAAAAAGAGCGCATACTCGGTCGCAATCATGGATCTGGTCATGCCCGGTATGTCAGGCATGGAAACGGTTCGACTATTAAAGGAAATCGATCCGGATATCGAGGTGATCCTTTTTACCGGATATCCTTCCCTGGAATCGTCCCTTGACGCGATCCGCCAGCAGGTATTCGACTATATCTGCAAGCCGACCGACATGGAAACCTTGCAACGCGTGGTGCAACACGCGGCAGAGCGACGACGGCTGATTATTGAGAACCGTGAACTCACGCAGCAGTTAAAGATCGAGCGCGACCACCTCAAACAGGAGGTCACCGTGGTCAAGCGGGTGATCGAGCGTCGCATCGAGGAATCGTGCTCTCTTGTGGGGAAGAGCGAGGCGATCAGGAAGATCCGTCATTTTGTGGCGCAGGTCGCGTCATCTGACATGACGGTGCTCATCCAGGGAGAAAGCGGCACGGGCAAAGATGTGGTGGCCAGGCTGATTCACAAATCCTCCGGCCGCGATCCGAACTCGTTTGTGAAGATCAATTGTCCCGCCATTCCTGAGACGCTCCTTGAGTCCGAACTCTTCGGATACGAGCCGGGTGCTTTCACTGGAGCTGTAAAACGGAAACCGGGGCGGTTTGAACTCGCTTCAGGCGGCACGATCTTTCTGGACGAGATAGGCGAGCTCCCGATGACGATTCAGGCGAAACTCCTGCAGGTGATCGAGCATAAAGAGTTTGCCCGCCTCGGAAGCGGCGAAACAATAAGAGTAGATGTTAGAATTATAGCCGCTACAAACGCTGAGATCGAGAAAATGGTTGCTCAAGGACGATTCCGCCCAGACATTTTTTACCGCCTCAACATATACTCCATCAAAGTGCCGCCCCTGCGCCGGAGAAGCGAGGATATTCCATTGCTCGCGCAGCATTTTCTCAACCTCTACGGCAACACGTACGGCCGCCCTGACCTGAAAATCTCATCGGAGACGATGGCGATCCTTGTGCGGCACAGGTGGTCCGGCAATGTCCGCGAACTCGAATCCGTTATCAGGCGTTTCACGCTCGACGGCGATGAGGACTCAGTCCGGCAATCACTCGAGTCTTCCAAAGGAAGGGACGACTCAATCACGGTTGCAGGCACGCTCCGTGACACTGAAATTCGCACCATCCTTTCCGTCCTTGCCAAGACAAGGTGGAACCAGTGCAAGGCAGCGCAGATCCTGGGAATAAGCTACAGTTCGCTGAGACGCCGCATCACCAAATACGACCTGAAAAACCGGTAAACCATCCCAGGCCGCTTTAACGATTTTGATCAACTTTTGTCGTCAATAATTGGTCAGAATCGACATATTTTATAGAACCGACGTACCCGCCTTCTCTCTGCCAATACATATCCCTTAGAAATATTTGTTTTAATATTAAACATGTTACATAACATTGATGCTTCATTCCCTATTTCTGAAAGGGCTCGGTATGTTTGTTGCTGATATTTTTGGAGAAAGCTTGTTATAATGAAAAAATGGGAAATACAAAACTGTGATTGGAGGGAAAGATGAAAAACAGAAGGAATTTTTTGTTCGCAGCAACCGTTGTTTTGGTCATTGCGCTGGCGTCGGTTGGTATCTCATATGCGATTACCAATGGCGAGCCGGATGGGGATTGGCATCCCTACGTAGGTCTTTTGGTGTTCGACGTCTATGTGCCTGATGTAGGAAATGTACCTGCGTGGCGCTGCAGCGGGGCACTGATTGCGCCAAATGTCGTTCTCACAGCCGGGCACTGCACAAACGGAGCCGTGGCGGCAAGGGTCTGGTTCGATGAGGAAGTGAGCGCTGTCTGGGATGATCCCCCTGGTGAATATCCCTATGGTGGTAGTTCATCGTTCGAAGGAATCCCTAATACCAACCCGAAATACCGCAGTGACGAAAATCCTTATGGGGGTGGTAATGGTCTTCCCGCTTTTTCCTATCGCGATGTAGGGGTAGTCGTCTTGACTGAGCCAGTCCCGGACGACGTGGTGGACGAGTATGCCGAACTGCCCGATCCGGGGCTGGTAGATACGCTGAAGAACAAAACCGACCTGGACCTCGTCGGCTATGGTGTGCAGGACCAGATCCACGGTGGTGGCCCACCGTCTTGGACAGGGCTCAGAGCGCGTCTCTATGCCCCGAGCAAACTGGTCTCCGGCAAGTTCGTGCACAGCAGTGAATACATGCGTATCTCCTTGAACCCCGGCGGCGGGACGGGCGGCACCTGCTTTGGCGACTCCGGCGGTCCCGACCTTCTGGGTGACACCGTCCTATCCGTCAACTCGTATGTCACCAACTACAACTGCGCGGGCGTTGGGTATTCGAGTCGCGTCGACATCCCTGAAGTACTGGACTGGATCAATAGCTTCCCACTCCCCTCCCCCTGAGTAGTAGCAATTAGCGGGATTAGCCGACAAATGGTCAGGTCTTAACATTTGACTATCGTTGAAAGTTGAGACCTGACCCACCTGTCTTTTTTGTATAATATCAACAAAGGAGGGGACGCCAGTGTAAAACGTGCATAATATATTGAATATCATTTACTCTCTTAAGCCACCTACTCCCCTCCTTCACTCAAGGTTTGCTACTTTCTTCTTTCTCTTTCTCAAATATTTCCCAGAGGCTTATATGTATCTCAAAGGTGGTAAGTTTTAATACCTCGTCCCAGTTATAAATTTCTGGACCGCCATATCTTTCTCCTTTCAGGCAGTATCTTTCCACATATTCCCTCTTCTGTCCTTTAGTTCATTTGATAGTGAGGCCACTTCGATAATCAAATCCGGTGCACCATGTATATTGTCCTCAGTTATCTTATTTCAGTGTATCGTGAAAAAAGAGGAAAAATAGACGTTTTGGTTCCTGGAAGAGTAAATTCGCGCCAAAACCATTCCGGCCTTCTTAGGTTGCCTGCCCGGTTCTTTATGGTAAGGCATCCGAATAAAAGCTTTTTAGGCAAACAAAAAATTGATACTCTTCCACTAATACTTTAAAACAGTATACAGATGGCCAAGGACCATTTGGAGCAGGAGTGAAATACGCTCGCAAGCTAATCATTGGCATGGGAAATCCATGGCATGGTGATGATGCCGTGGGAAACTATACTCAAAGGCAGAAGTTGAAACCAGCAGGCATTGAACTCAGGGTTTACGGCATTGTGCAGGGCGTAGGGCTCAGGCCCTATGTTTACCGCCTGGCCAAAAGATACGGCCTTACCGGAACGGTCATGAACACAGGCAAGGGTGTGTTTATCCGGGCAGAGGGTCATACTTCAAGTCTTAATGCCTTTGTTGAGGCACTGAAGGACAAAGCACCGCCCTTGGCCCGAATATCATCCCTTGAGCAGAAATCCATAAAGGCCCCACTGGGCCGGAAGGACTTTGTGATACTTGAAAGTAAGGCGGGCAGGGAGCGGAGTACTCTCATTTCCCCTGATGTAGGTGTTTGCAAAGACTGTCTCAAGGAACTTTTTGATCCTGAGGACAGACGCTATGGGTACGCCTTTATTAATTGCACCAACTGCGGTCCCAGGTTCACAATTACTGAGTCCATACCTTATGACCGGCCCAGGACCTCCATGAAGGTCTTTCCCATTTGTAAAGAGTGCTCTGAAGAGTACGTTGACCCAATGGACCGGAGGTTCCATGCCCAGGCGAATGCATGCCGGGCCTGTGGTCCAAAGCTTAGTTGGCACAGATCCGGTGGGGAACCTCTGTCTTTGGATGACCCTGTTTTTGAGGCGGCAAAGGCATTGAAACAAGGATGCGTGATAGCCATCAAAGGCCTTGGAGGATTTCACTTTGCAGTGGATGCCACGTCTGAAAAGGCAGTGGCGCTTTTAAGGACCCGCAAGCGGCGGAAGTCAAAGCCCCTGGCCATAATGGTGCGGGATGTTGACACAGCAAGGCGTTTTTGCCATGTGTGTTCAGAAGAGGCAGAGACCCTCTCATCCAAAGAGCAGCCCATAGTGCTTTTAAGGAAGAACGAGGATGGAGACCTCGCGTCTAATCTCGCACCAGGGATCAGAGACCTTGGGTTGATGCTGCCTTATACGCCTCTTCATCACCTGTTGCTTGCCCACAGGAATACTCCTTCTGCCCTGGTGATGACCAGTGGTAACCTGTGTGACGAGCCGATCTGTAAAGGAAACGATGAGGCCCTGCGCTGTCTTTCAGGCATTGCAGACTATTTCCTGCTCCATGACAGGGAGATAGTTACAAGGAGTGATGACTCTGTGGTCAAGTTGGTGGCAGGCAGGATAAGGATGATTCGTCGCTCAAGGGGATATGTGCCAAGGCCGATCAGACTATTAGCGAAATTGCCTCAAGTGCTCGCCTGCGGCGGAGAGCTTAAAAACACGTTTTGCCTTGCAAGGGGCAACGAGGCATTTTTAAGCCAGCACGTAGGGGACCTTGACAATCCGAAGAGTCTGGACTTCTACAAAGAGAGCATGGAGCACCTGAAGAATATCCTTGAAATACAACCTGAGGCAGTTGTCTGCGACCTCCACCCTGATTATTTCAGTTCCAGGTTTGCAAAAGGGCTTTTTCCTTTGCCCATTGTTTCAGTGCAGCATCATCATGCCCATGCAATATCCGTTATGGCAGAACACGGACTTGATGGGAATGTGCTGGCTGTAATTATGGATGGTACGGGCTATGGACCTGATAATACAATATGGGGTGGAGAGATACTCCTTACGAGCAGATCAGGCTACCAGCGTCTGGGCTGTCTCGGATATGTACCTCTTCCCGGAGGAGATGCTGCAGCAAGAGAACCCTGGCGCATGGGGTTATCAATCCTTTGGGCGACATTCGGGCCTGAAGGCCTCAAAAACCCCATCCTGCCCGCTGCTTTTTACACCATTCCCGAGGAAAAGAGACAGGTAATAGCACAGATGATGTCAAAGGGATTTAATTCTCCTGCTACCTCAAGTTGCGGCCGATTTTTTGACGGCATTGCTGCAATCCTTGGTCAGAGGTTTGAAACAGACTACGAGGCCCAGGCAGCCATGGAGCTGGAGTCCCTTGCCTGGAAGGCTTTTGATGGAATGCCTTTTTCGCAGCTCCTTGTTTCCCAAAAGGAGGGATATCCCCCGATGATTCAAGATAAAAATGGCATCCGGACCATAAAGCACCAGAGATTGATTGAAGCAATTATCAAGGACATCAGGGACCAGGTGCCCGGGGAGGTCATTGCCATGCGTTTTCACACCTGGCTTGTTGGTTCTATTGTTCAGCTCCTGAAAAGGATGTCCGATAACACTGGTATAAAGACCGTAGTGCTTGGCGGAGGCTGTATGCGAAATGCACTTTTGCTGGAAGGCCTGATTGATCTCCTTGGCAGTGAAGGCCTTCATGTCTATGCTGGAGAAAAGGTCCCTGCAAATGACGGTGGACTGTCCCTGGGGCAAGTTGTAATTGGAGGAATGAGTGATGTGTCTGGCCATTCCCATGCGGGTCATCGAGATAAAGGGAAGTGCTGATGATATGTCAGCGCCACAGATTGCTATTGTGGATACAGGCGGGATACAGAAGGAGATACGTCTGGATGTAGTCAACCGCCGGCCAAATATTGGAGACTATGTATTGGTACATGCCGGTTTTGCCATATACGCACTGGACGAAGAAGAGGCGGAGATAAACCTGAGATTACTGAGAGAGGTGGCAGAAGGGAAATAACCTTAATATGTTAATTGTCCCTGACCTATCAGGGACTAATTAGGTATACAGTGAAGCACCTTCATGAATTCAGGGACAAAGGTCTTGCGAGTTCCCTTGCAACAGAACTTGAGCAGCTGGTAGATGGACCTGTCCGGTTTATGGAGGTCTGCGGCACGCATACAATGGCGATATTCCGTCATGGCCTGCGTTCAATCCTTCCGGAAGATCTTCATCTTATATCCGGACCCGGTTGTCCTGTATGTGTGACCTCAGCAGGATATATTGACGCATTTATCAAGGTTGCACTCATACCCCGGGTCACCATAGCCACCTTTGGGGATATGGTCCGTGTGCCCGGAACCAGTGGTTCCCTTGCACATGCCAGGTCCCGTGGGGCACGGGTTGAGGTTGTCTATTCCCCTATGGATGCCCTGGATCTGGCGGACCAGCATCCAGAGGACCTGGTTGTGTTTCCGGCCATCGGGTTTGAGGCCACAGTCCCGGGCGTGGCTGCCACCATTTTAGAAGCAAGACGCAGAAAGCGGAAAAATTTTGCTGTCTTTTCCGCTCACAAAGTCATGCCACCGGCCCTTGATGCCCTGATGTCAAACCAGGGGCTGCAAATACAGGGCTTGTTGTGTCCCGGACACGTGAGCACGATCATAGGGGCCAAGGCATATAAACCCTTGGCTGAGCGATATAGCCTGTCCTGTGTAATTGCAGGCTTTGAGCCTATTGACATTCTTCAGGCCCTTATATTACTGGCAAGACAGGCCGGAGAGAGTAGGGCCGAGGTTGGGAACGCCTATCCCAGGGCTGTTTCGTGGGAGGGAAATGTCCGTGCACAGGGTTTGATCTCCAAGGTCTTTGAGCCGGTTGATGCAGAATGGCGGGGCATGGGGATTATTCCAGGGAGCGGTCTTGCTCTAAGGCCCGAATTTTCGGAATTTAATGCTCTGGAACGTCTGGATATTAAAATTCCCAAGACCCCGGAGCCCAAGGGTTGCCGCTGCGGAGAGATCCTGGTCGGCCAGTGCCTGCCCCCGGACTGCCCCCTGTTTGGCAAAGGGTGTACTCCTTTGGAACCTGTAGGCCCGTGCATGGTTTCGACAGAAGGGACCTGTGCCGCGTATTATCGATATGGAAGATGAGGGAAATTGAAAAACAAGACTATATTTTTGGACCATGGAAGCGGCGGCCTTGCCGGTCAGGAGCTTATTAGCGGGCTTTTCCTGAAGTACTTGGGAAATCCGGTGCTTTCTGTCCTGGAAGACAGCGCGGTTATTGAGACCGGGGTGGGCCGTCTTGCCTTTACTACTGATAGTTTCGTAGTAGATCCTGTTTTTTTCCCCGGCGGAGACATAGGCTCACTTGCAGTGCACGGCACTATAAACGACCTTGCAATGCGAGGAGCCCGGCCTCTGTGTCTGAGCCTCGGCATGATCCTGGAGGAGGGTCTAAGCCTGGCCGATCTGGAGCTTATTGTTATTTCCATAAAGGAATCCACGGAAAAAGCGGGAGTACCAATAGTTACAGGGGATACGAAAGTAGTTCCCAGGGGCAATGGGGACAAAGTATTTATCAATACTTCGGGCATTGGCACAGTGTCTGATAGAGTATCCATATCTGCCAGTGAGGCAAGACCAGGAGATATCATACTGCTTTCAGGCACGATTGCAGACCATGGTGTGACTATCCTGACTCGTCGGGCAGGGATCTCCATCAAGGGGGACCTTAAGAGCGATACAATAGCCCTCCACAGGTTTGTTCAGACCCTTGTTGAGGCGTTACCAGGAGCCATCCATACTTTGAGGGACCCTACCAGGGGAGGAATGGCCACGGCCCTAAGCGAAATCGCCAAAACAGCAGAAGTCGGGATGGAAATAGAGGAATCCGGCATACCCATCAGGCCGGAAGTAGAAGCTGCGTGCGAGCTTTTAGGTCTGGACCCGCTTTATCTTGCCAGTGAGGGAAAGTGCCTGGCCTTTGTAGCGCCGGACAGGTCAAGGCAAGCCCTTGATATAATGCGCTCACAGCCGGAAGGTAAGGATGCCGCCATTATCGGCATGGTTACCAAAGGTCCGGCAGGAAGGGTTGTGCTCAAGACCGCAGTTGGAGGGGAAAGACTGGTGGGGCCCCTGAGCGGTGAGCCGCTTCCCAGGATATGCTGAAATTCTGAGACTTACATATAAACTTGATACTGATAATTAGGGATTTTCTTCAATACACCCACTTGCCGCGGGTAAAACGGAAGATCTCGGTAACACGAATCTTTTTAGTCAACATCCCGGGACATTGAAAGGTCTTCTGCCGGGTTTCACCTTTTTTTAAAAAATGCTTTTCCGAGTAATGCAGAAGTCCGACAAAGGGGGTCTCATGAGATCCTGTCTCTTTGATGGAAAATTTACACTCCGGCCCGTAGCACACATATCGACCAACAAAGCCTTGATCACGTGGCATAATATCAATGCCCAGAATGTTCATTCGGCCTATCCTGTCCAGTTTGGACATCCAGCTATTGACGAATTGCTCAAAACTTTTTTGAGCCGCTGGTTTCCCTGGATCCGCTACGGCGGTAGAAGGCCCTGACAGTGTCAGGGCCAGTACCACCGAAAGCAAAATAAGCTCAACTGGATGTCGATTTCTCACGGGTATAAATACCTATTCGAGTATCTTGAACACCACACGCCGGTTCATGCTTCGGCCTTCCCGTGTATGATTGTCAGCTATTGGGTCGGCCTCGCCGTAACCTACAGTCTCCAGACTGTTTTGAGAGATACCCTTCTCAACCAGATATTTGCAAACAGAGGCTGCCCTGCGCTCAGACAGACCCAGGTTATATTTCTCCGTCCCTGTCCAATCCGTATGCCCCTCAATAATTACCTTTACATCAGGAGTTGCATTTAATATCTCAACTGCTTCATCAAGGACCGGCACAAATTCAGGCTTGATATCCGACTTGTCAAAGTCGAAATTGATTCCACGTAGAACTATCTTCTCTCGAACCTCGACCACGACAACTTCTTCTTCTTTAACCTCTTCTACAACAGCGGGCTCGGGTTCCGGCTCAGGTACGGGCTCAGGTATAGGCTCAACCACCGGTTCCGGGGGAACTACAACATCCTCTTTAGCCAATATCGCGCCGATTGTTCCGCCTACAAGTCCGCAGGCAATGGCCCCTGTTAATGCTGCTTTGTCGGGGTTGCTGTCATTCTGGTGTCCTACGTAAGCTGCGGTTCCGCCGCAAATTGCAGCCCCTACGGCAGCTCCCTTCATGAATCCTTTTTGGCGGGCTGTCATATTTGCGCACCCGGAAACGAGAGACGCCGCACACAATAAAATCAGACCAATTCGTAAGTACTTTAACATAATACCTCCTCTCTTAATGAATGTTCCAGACTTACATGCTTCGTTGTCCCCACATGCGGACATGAGGGAGTTAGCTGATGGAAAGATGAATTTATTCTATTTTAGATACAGTAAACCTCATATGTCAATATATCATTAGTACCTTAGTAATTATTTTCGCGTTTTTTTCCGGCAGAAAATTCTGAGACCTGAGACACAATCACGAAAACACGAAAGATTGAAAGCACGAAATAAAACAACATTAGATACCTCCAGACATACACAGACCGGCATTTTTTGCCCATAAAGGGAGAAACATTTCAGAGAATTTTTTAAGAAACCGATATAGGAGTAGCAGTGCTTATTTAGTGTCTGAACGGAAAGGCCGTTCATACACAAATTCGAATTCTAAATTTTGAATTTTGAATTAAAAAAGGAAATAACCTTAATATGTTAATTGTCCCTGAGGTAACTTCTCAATAAGTCCGGGCAAATCATATATTTTGCGACTATCCAATGGATTCCGGCTTTCGCCGGAACGACAGGCGCTCACACCCAATTGTCATTCCCGCCTGCCTGTGCGTCGCACGCAGACAGGCGAAGGCGGGAATCCATTGACTGTTACCCAGACTTATTGAGAAGTTACTCCCTGAGCTAAATTGAGAAAGCAAAGTTTAGGGTTTTCATTCAGGCGCTGAGTAGAGGAAAATGGGAAAATTAATGCCGCTACAGAAGCTCATTGACCTTGATGAACTTCAAGCTATTCAGAATAGCTTTGCAGGTACAGTCGGCACATCTTCAGTAATCTTTTCGCCTGAAGGCGTGCCTTTAACCCGTTTTTCCAATCCAACCGGTTTTTGTTCCCTGATTCAGTCAACAGATGAAGGAAAGAAACGCTGTTTTCAATGCTTCATGGAGATGAGCCGGAAGGCACTAAAGTTAAAAGAGTCGAAAATTCTGTATTGCTTTGCCCAGGCTGGTCATTTTGTCGCGCCGATTATTATTGATGGTGTGCACAAGGGAACCATGTTTTCCGGTCAATTCATACCACAGGAGTTTTCTCCAGAGCAGCTAAAGGATATTGAGAAGCTGGCCGGAGAGATAAAACTGGACCCAGGACTACTGCTTGAAAAAGCCAGGGACATGCGCGTGGTTGAGGAAGACGTGGTCTGGAATTATTCAGCTTTATTGTGTCAGATAGTGGATGTGCTTGCAAAGCTGGGGGCGCAAAAGGCCGGACTGAGCCGGGCAAAGGATGAACTGCAAAAGGCACGTGACGAACTGGAAATCCGTGTGCAGGAACGTACTGCTGAACTAAAACAGAAAATCACGGAGCGCAAACAGGCTGAAAAGATAGTGCGCAAAGAGAGGGATATAGCACAGAAATATTTTGATATCTCTGGAGTCATGTTCGTAGTTATTGATGCTGACTGGAAAGTCAGACTTATAAACAGAAAGGGCTGCGAGATTCTGGGATATAGAGAAGAGGATATCATTGGTAAGGACTGGTTTAGCAATTTTCTCCCGGAAAGAATCAGAGATAAAGTAATGCGGGCTTTCGAATCGTTGACGGCAGGAGATGTTGAGCCGGTTGAATATCATGAGAATCCTGTTTTGACAAAGAGCGGCAATGAGAGAGTTATATCCTGGCACAATTGTATCTTAAGAGATGAAGAGGGCAGGATCCAGGGCACATTAGGTTCAGGAGAGGACATCACCGGGCGCAAACAGGCTGAGGAGGCGCTGCGGGAGAGCGAAGGGAAATATCGTTCATTGATAGATGATGTGCTTGATACCTCTGATATAGGAATTTTTATCCTTGACGTTGAATTCAAGGTTATCTGGATAAACCATGCAACAGAAAAATACTTTGGTTTGAAAAGAGAAGATGTGATTGGAAAAGATAAACGACAACTTATCCGTAAGAGGATCAAAAATATTTTTGAAGATCCGGAAACCTTCAAGCAAAAAGTATTCGCGACTTATGATAACAACACATATATCGAAAATTTTGAATGCCACGTGCTTCCTGACGAAGAACAAGAAGAATACTGGCTTGAACATTGGAGCCAACCAATCCGATCGGGACTTTATAAAGGTGGTCGTATTGAACATTATTCAGACATCACCAGGCGCAAGCAGGTGGAAATAGAACTACAAAAAGCCAAACAAGGCGCCGAATCTGCCAATATTGCCAAAAGCGAGTTTCTGGCCAACATGAGCCACGAGATACGCACTCCCATGAACGCAGTCATAGGTTTCACGGATATGCTGCTTGATACCGATCTGGATAAAGACCAGATCGATTATGCAAAAACGATCAGGGGTAGCGGGAATGCCCTGCTCTCTGTGATCAACGATGTCCTTGATTTTTCCAAGATCGAGGCAGGGGAGATGGATTTTGAAGAGATCGGCTTTGATCCGGAACTCCTTGCCTATGATGTCTGCGAGCTGATCAGCCCAAGGGTTCAGCCAAAACCCATTGAGATCCTATGCCGTATTGGGGATAATCTGCCTTCGCAGGTACGAGGAGATCCGGGGCGTTTAAGACAGATTCTGACCAATCTGATAGGTAATGCTACCAAGTTTACCGAGTCCGGTGAGATTGAACTTGCCCTGGATATTGAGGCAGAAAAAGATGATCAGGTGAAGCTCCATGCTGCGATACGGGATACAGGCATTGGCATCCCGAAAGACAAATTATCCACCATATTCTCGCCCTTTCAGCAGGTCGATGGTTCAACAACAAGAAAATACGGCGGCACAGGTCTGGGTCTATCCATATGCAAGAAAATGTCAGAGATTATGAGGGGAGATGTCTGGGCGGAAAGCCCGGGTCCTGGAAGCACTTTTCACTTTACTGCATGGCTTAAAAAAGCTGAAGATAAAGAAGTCAGAAGATTTACCCCTGTGTCACTGACCGGAAGAAAGGTCCTTATCATTGATGATAACCAGACCAATCTAGATATATTGACACACCTTCTTGAGTTGGTCAGCATGCGTGTAGTTGCTCTTAGAAACAGTGCGGATGTTGTTCCAACATTGGGAAATGCCTTTCAGTCCGGAGATCCTTTTGATTCTTGCATTCTTGATATTCAAATGCCGGGCATGAGTGGCTATGACGTAGCAAAACAGATTCGTAATCCCAAATCATCAATCATCAATCATCAATCATCAATCCAGAGTCTTCCCCTGCTTGCCCTGTCTTCTTTGATGGAGCGGAATGCCAGAAAATGTGAAGAGGCTGGTTTTAATGGCTTCCTGAACAAGCCGATTCGCAGAGAAAAGCTTTACAGGATGCTGGAAAGAATAATTGGAGAAAGGGAAGTTGAAGGCAAAAAAGATAAAGTAAAAGAAAAGATCATTACTCAGTATTCGGTCCGGGAGGAGATGAAGCATTCTGTGCGTATTCTTCTGGCAGAGGACAATTCTGTCAACCAGAAGCTGGCAAAAATGATGCTGACCAAGGCAGGGTACCAGGTGGAGGTGGCCAATAACGGCAAGGAGGCAGTTGAAAAATACACCGCATCCCCAGAGAATTTTGACCTGATTTTTATGGATATTCAGATGCCGGAGATGGATGGGCTTGCCGCTACGCGGGAAATTCGAAAACAATCATCAATCAACAATCAAAAATCAACAATCAAAAAGATTCCTATCGTTGCAATGACTGCCCACGCAATGAAGGGTGATAGAGAAAGATGTATTGAGGCAGGTATGGATGACTACATCACAAAGCCTATCAAAAGGGGGCTTGTCTTTGAGGTCCTTGAAAAGTGGGTTTTTTAAGGGAGGTCTTATGAATCTTAGGGAATTAGCAGAGAATCTTGGATTGGAAGAAGATGAATATCTTGAACTGATTGGTCTTTTTGTTGAGGTTGGAACAACTGACCTGGACAAACTTCAGTCCGCCATTGATGAGGGAAATGCAGAGGATGTTGCCAAGGCCGCCCATTCCCTTAAGGGTGCCTCCGGCAACCTTGGGTTGATGGAGTTTTTCCAGATTGCAAAAGAAATCGAAGAAAAAGGGCGCAGTGGTCTTCTGGAGGGAGCAGCAGAAGTCACGCAGGCGCTAAAGGAACGTTTGAAAGCTATTGCTGAGTTTGCCGGTCAGTGAGACTAAGGACCCATAAAGGAATAACTCTTCAGTTTTGCATCTCATCTTCAGGCCATCTTTGATCAATTTTCAATCGCAAAATCCTCACCATAACATTGCTATGCCTGCGGTTTTGCTCAATCAAATCGTAACTTCTCAAAAACTCAGGGTAAGATGTCTGGATTCCCGCCTTCGCGGGAATGACGTTTGGATGTAACCGCCCGTCATTCCTGCGAAGGCGGGAATCCAGTGAATAGTCGCAAAAAGTAATCTACTCCAACTTATTGAGAGGTTACATCAAATCGACCAAATCCGACCTAAATCTGAGCGCGAATTCCGGCATCCTTCATATCATCCCAAAAGTAGTTTACGCTTTTTATTTTTTTGAACCGCAGAATATCGAACAAGAAATATCGAATGTCGAAATAATACCTTCGAAATTCTGCGGTTCCTTGTTCTGCGGTTCGATATTCAAAA
>JGI24025J20009_10000551_pt1 | contig 29016 bp, 26 predicted proteins | sample Cruoilmetagenom3_FD_20009 | JGI IMG/M metagenome (IMG submission 20009) | reverse complement strand
GACACGATGTCATTGCGAGCGTTTTTTTGCGAAGCAATCCCCACGTTTGTCTAGGAAGGAGATTGCTTCGTCGCAAAAAGCGCTCCTCGCAATCACACGATTGGGGAACTTATTTATTTACAGGCCCTCAGCAAAACGGCAAACGCCAGCCGCCGGACTCTTGAAAGCCCGCCCAACGGCTGGCGTTGTTGGCTGCGACGCGGTTCCTCTGCGTCCGCCAGTCGAGCGCGAACCTCTGCTCTATCTGCTCCTATTGTACCGCACAGAGATGACAGAAGGATGAAAAAGGCAAGCGCTGAAGATGACGGTTTTTCATTTGATCACAGTATGGCTGATCACAGTATGGCACACTGGGCGCTGCTTGTCAATAATCTGTTTGGAATTGGGCGCGGAGCGGACATTGACCCCTTGCCGGAAAGGTGCTACAATGCAGCGGCAGTTGCTGTCCGCAAGACCGTTCGGCTGCATCGGCTTCACCGGTTGACTCATCCAGGGAGAAGATGCGCATCGTACTGCTTGGCCCCTTCGGGCTGCGACCGAAGATGAGTATGGCCCGCCGGGCGTTGCCGCTGGCGCGGGCGTTGGCTGCTCGCGGTCACCAGGTGCGCGTCGTCCTGCCGCCCTGGGATTGTCCAGAGGATAGCGGCCGCGCCTGGCAGGAGGACGGCGTGGAGGTGGTTAACGTCCGCCTGCCGCCCATGTTGCCCCTGCTGGGCCACCTCTGGCTGGCCGCTCGCTTGCTGCGCTCGGCGCTGGGCTTCCGCCCCGAGGTGATTCATTGCTTCAAGCCCAAGGCGTACGCTGGCCTGGTGGCCGCCGCAGTGTGGTCGATGCAGCGGCTGCGGCTCTGGCGGGGGCGGTTGATCGTGGACGCCGACGACTGGGAAGGGTGGGGCGGCTGGAACGAGATTCGCTCCACGTCGTGGGCCCAGCGTCGCTTTTTCGCCTGGCAGGAGCAGTGGGGCCTTCGCCACTGCGATGGCGTCACGGCGGCCAGCCGCTGGCTGGAGCGGCGAGTGGGTGCGATGCGGGCGGAGCGCGGCACCGTGTGGTATGCTCCCAACGGCGTGGAGCAAGGGGCAAGAAGCACGAAGCAAGAGGCAAGAAGAAAGGGGCAGTCGAAGGTGCTGCTGTACACCCGCTTTGTGGAATTCGAGGTGCGGCAGGTGGTGGATATCTGGCAGCGGGTAGTGGAGGCAGTGCCAGGGGCGCAGTTGCTGGTGGTGGGCAAGGGGCTGAGGGGCGAAGAGCGAGTGCTGGCTCGTCAAGCGGCAGCGGAAGGGCTTGCAGAAACCATTGATATAACCGGATGGGCAGACNCTGAGGAGTTGCCGCATCTCNTGGCCTCCGCCGATGTGGCCATGATGCCTGTAGAGGACACCNTCCTGGCNCGGGCCAAGTGCNCCGTACGCTTGCTGGACCTGATGGCTGNAGGCGTGCCCGTGGTGGCCCATGCCGTGGGAGAGTATGCCGAATTAGTGGAGGATGGCGTCTCAGGGCTGCTGGTGCCGCCGGGCGAGCAGGGCGCCTTTGTCGCGGCTGTGATCAGGCTGTTGGAAGACGACGGCCTGCGGGAGGCGATGGCCAAGGCAGGGCAGCGCAGGGTGCGTGCCGCCTTTACCTGGGCGCATCTCGTTCAGAGAGTCGAGAGAGCATACGGGGAGACATAGGCCATAGATGGTATGAAAGACGTCGAGCGTAGAGAAGAGAACACGTGGCGGGGAAGACCGTCCAGTCACCAACTTCCAATCTCCAATCTCCTGCAGTGGGTGCCACCGTTGGCGTGGATGGGGCTCATCTTCTTCCTTTCGTCGCAGTCCAGGCTGCCGAGCCATCCACAGCCTACGATAGCTCGCCTAATGGAGACCGGTGGCCACATGTTCGCCTTCGGGATGTTGTGGGCGCTTCTTTGGCGGGCGATGATGAAGACCTGGCCCAGCGGGTGCGTCGTGTGGTGGGCCTTCCTGGTCGGTTTGCTCTACGCAGGCAGCGATGAGTATCACCAAACCTTCGTGCCAGGCCGTCACGGCACGGTGGTGGACCTGGGGGTTGACATTCTGGGCATGCTGGTGGCATGGAGACTGGTCGTTTGGCGACAGCGGAGTGGCGAGCCGCCTTAGTAGCCTCTCAGTCCAAATCGGTGCTTGGCTGTGGTGGCGTGGTGCTTATCCCTGGAGATCATCAGCTTCGAGCTGGCCATGGTCGCTCGCTGCCGGTGTTGCTTCCAGCGGTGCGATGACGATCTCTCCGAACATCTGCTGCTGCGCCATAGAGACCCGCTGTTGCTTGACCAGTTCCAGCAAGGCAAGCAGGGTGACGATGATCTCTATCCGAGAGGCGGCCTCAGTCAACAGTTCCCGGAAACGAATCCTCCGGGTCCGCCCAGCGGCCCTGGTAATGCGCCCAATTTGCTGGGCGATGGTCACGGTGATGGAGGACACCATCTCTTCTACCGGCGCCAGCGGCGGCGTCTCTGCCAGGGCATGCTCGAGGGCTTGTAGCAGGTCGTCCAGCGTGACGTCGCCCGGCGTCATCCGGCGGGGCGGTGTCGGCGGGGCAGCGATCCGCACGTAGGCCCGCAACCCTCTCGCCTCACGACCATGCAGCCAGCCGGCAGCTTCCCTGAAGCGGTTGTACTCCCGGAGCTGACGCACCAGCATATCTGCAGGGTCCTCCTCTTCCGTCTCTGCCATAGGTCGCGGTGGCCGGGGCAACAAGGCTAGTGATTTGATCCACAGCAAGCGGGCCGCCATGACCAGGAAGTCGGCCATATCGTCGGGCTCACGCTCTTGCATCAGTGTGAGATAGACCAGATACTGATCGGTGATCTGGGACATGGAGATGGCAGTGATCTCCAATTCCTCCCGCTTGATGAGGTGCAGCAGAAGGTCCAGTGGCCCTTCGAAAACCGGCAACTGTACCTCGTAGGGCATCTCTAAATCCACCATGGTTCGGCAAGGTCAAAGGTCTTGAAGGGGCGGTCGCTGGCCGCCAACTCGTCGAGCTGCCGCTTGGTGTCCGCTTCGTCCACGCCTTCGATGCGCTCCACATTGCAGCCTGCCTGCCGCAGGTAATGCTCCGTTTGCCAGGAGACGCCCGCTGTGCCGCCGACGACAAGCACGTACTCGGCGCGCTTGGCCGCCTCCTCTGAGAAACCGCAGACGGGGTGGAACTTGGCAACATAGTTCCTGGCGTTGGCCCAGTCGCTCTTGGCCCACATATCCGGCGAGCGCCACCAGAACAGCATGTAGTGGCGAATGGGTTTGTCCAGCGGGCTGGGCAGGCCGTACTGCACCGCATGTGCCTGGACCACCAGTGTTTGCTTCCACTTCTGGCCGCCCAGCCACTGCGCCCCAGGGCAGCTCGTGCTGCGGTTCTTGGGATATTCCTGGTGGCCCCAGACGTTCTCGAGCGGGATGTTCAGCTCTTGCATCAGCCAAGCGATCAGGTGTCCCCCGCTTTCGATCTGCTTGGGTGTGGGAATGACATCCATGAAGCAGCCGGCGAAGCAGATGCCCAGGAGGTAGCTGTTGTTCCCTCCCGTGTGATAGGAGATGGTCTCGTGGTGGTTTGTCTGGTAGATGGTGCCATCGGGTTCCACGTAGTAGTGGTAGCCGATGCCGGGCCAGGCCGGCTTCTCGCGGCTGGGGTCTTCCTTGATTTGGTACGCAGCCACTCGCCAGGGATCGATATTGGCCGCCACGGCACTGTGATGAACGGAGATGTGGGTGATCTGCTCCAGTGGTCGGGTGTCGTATGTCAACGTGTCGTGCTTGGGCAGATCGTCCACGATGTCCTGGATGATCGGTCGGGAAACCACCACACGCCCTGGGATCGGACGCTCAAGAGCCTCCTCCAATTCGTGGATCCTGTCCTGTGCCTTCTGTACTTGCGCCTGCAGCGCCTTGATCTGCCGTTGCCTTGCGTCATCGCTGACCATCTGTTCTTCCAGGCGCTTGTTTTCTTGCTGCAACCGCTGTACTTGCGCCTGCAGTTGATCCCGCTGCGATGTGGCTTCGTTCGCTTCCTGCTGAGCGGCGGAGAGGCTGGCTTGCAGGCGGACGATTTGGGCCTGTAGCGCGGCACTGTCACCAGGAGCGGGGCCGGCGCTTTCCAGGAGTCGCTCGACTCTCTGCAACAGCAAGCCTCGCCATTGCCGCCCTTCCTGCCACTGTTCGCCCGGCGACTGGGTGCTGTAGAACTCCTTGGCTCCCCTGACGGCATCGGGAGACAAGTCCAGTTCCCTCAGCAGCCAGGCGCAGAGCCGGGCGCCGCTGGCCAACTGTTCCTCGCTGGGGATGTGTTGGGCGAAGTTGCCGGCAAAACAGATGTTGACTGCCTGGCGGATCCACGTCACAGAATCGTCCACGATCTCTTCCAGCGGGTTGGTCTGCTGCACGTTCCCTTCGCCGTCAACGAAGTAGTGGTGCATGGTGCCCGGCCACCCCCGCGCCTTGAGCGATTCGGCGATCCGGTCCATGCTCACGGAGGGGGGAACGGCTGTATGATGGATCACCAGGGTGCGGATGTCGCTACGCTCGCGGCGTTTGAAGTCCCCAGCATCTCGCGGCAAGTGGGCAGTGATGTCCTGTATCGGTGGCGGTTCCACAGGGCCGATGCCAGACTGGTCGCGTAGCTGCTCGTTTTCCTGTTGCAGTAGCGCTACCTGATCCAGCAGTGCCTGCACCTGGGCCTGCAGATGCTGCACCTGGGAACGCAAGGCAGCAATCTGCTGCGCGTCCGCATCGCTGGCCGGCTGGGCGGAGGCTTGCACCTCCTGTACCTTCGCCAGTAGCATCTCCCGCCAGTTGGCCCCGCCAGACCAGTTCTTTCCGGGTGATTCCGTCCTGTAGAACTCGTTGATGCCTGCGATGGCTTCGGTCGTAAGCCCGTACTCCTGCAACAGCCAGGCGCAGAGGTGCCCGCCACTGGAAAGCTGTGCCTCGTTGGGGACTTCCTTGCTGAAGTGGCCCGCGAAGCAGATGCTGATTCCCTCGACGGCCCAGTTGTCTTCAGTGCTCACCACTTCGAGGTCGGGATTTGTGCGGAAGATGTGGCCCTGACGGTCAATGTAGAACTGGTAGGTGATGCCGGGCCAGCCGCGTCGCTGGTGTGCTACAGCGATGCGCTCCAACTCAATGTCCTTGGTCAGGCCGGAGTGGTTGATCACCAGGTAGCGCACGTGGGATGGCTGGCGCTCGTAGAAGCCGGCGCTATCGCGAGTGAGCACCTGCGTCACATCCTGGATCGAGGGCGGCACCATGATCCCGCCACCGATCAGGTATTTCCGCAGTTCGTCGATCTGGGCTTCAAGGCGAGCGATGTCCCGTCTCGCTTTCTGCAGGTCTTGTCCTGCCAGCTTCAGCCGCGTCTTGCCGTCCACCTCTTCCAGGATCACTCGCTGAAAGGCTTGCGTCGGCAGGCCGCTGGAGGGATCCACGCCCTGCTCGCTGATGGGGTAGCCGGTGATGTCCAGCCCGTAGCGGCGGAAGAAGTCGAGGAAGGTGCCCCTTACCCAGTGCTTCGTTGCCTCGAAGTACTCTTCGTCGGGCAGCGGTGCCGCCTCCACGTTCACGGCCAGGCTCAACGGATCGGCCCCCTTGTCCACAAACCACGTGACGCCCTCTTCGACCAGATCCCATGTGAGTGTGAGCCTGCCGCCTTCGGCGGGCGCAACCACGGTTGCATTCACTGAGAGTTCGCCTTCCGGGGCGATATCAGACGGCAGTGGCGTGCGGATGTCCTGCTCTGGCTTCAGCAGCATCGGTCGTCCGTCCTTGTACCAATGGAAGCCCAGCCGCACAGGGTGAGCGCCGCTATGCTGCCAGGTGTTGTTCCCTGTGTTGCGCAGCTTCAAGTAGACACTGGCGCTGGTATTGCCACGCATCGTCGCCGGCATGCTGTGCTTGAGCCATTCGACTGCATACACTTGCGGCGGTTCCCCTTCGTACCAGATGTACTCGTAGCGCAAAGCTGCTCTGAAATCCTCGATGACGCCTGCCTTGCCCTGAATGCCCCATCTGTCAAAGCCTCTCGGCCAGCGGTACAGAACCAGGGCCAGGATCTGTTGATGGCCCGGCTGCCTGTTCCACCAGTCTATCTCGCCGTAGGCCCGCTGTACCCAGCCGTTGTTCTGGTTCTCCCATTCCACGTCCTGGTCTGTTTCGGTGATATACACTGGAAGATGGCGCATGCTGGATGGGATAGCATGCATGAAGTCGCGGTAGGCGAGGAAGTCGTAGTGGTGCTGATCAAACGGCGGATCTTGGAACTTCGTCGCCGTGTAGACGAGACGAGGATCCGTGCCATGCGTGTAGGTATGCAGGGTGATGCCGTCGCACTGTTGCGGCCCCAGCAGCCTCAGGATGTCTTGGAAGTACTGTATCCAATCGCCCTGTGGGTTGCCGGTGTAGGTCGTCTGGGCATTCCAGGTGGCCACCGCACCGGCGAGCACCTCGTCATCTTTGTGGTCCGGCACGCGGTGGATGGCGTCTCGACACAGGCGATAGCAGCGGGCGTACATCTCTGGAGTGATAATCTCGCCCGGCTCCACCAGCACCGCTGGGTCTCGACTGCGGTCATATCGCACGCCGGGGCGTTCCACGGCATAGTTCATTTCGTTTCCAATGATCCAGATGTGGCAGCCGCGGGAGTTCCGAACCCAGTTGGCGCAGCACTGGGCGAAGAGTTCATACTCATCCGAGCGTGGAATGGTACCCGCGGGCTCGTAGCCGTGATTGAGACGGGCCATGATGCCGAAGCCTTGGTCAGCCTGGGCAGAGTAGTTGAACCCAGAGACCTTGTTGGAATCAAGGCCAAGGGCGTGAACGAAAAGAATCCAGCCCTTCTTTCCTTCCCCTGCCATGATGTGTTCACCGCCAGGATCATGGATGCCAAAGATGTACTTGGATTTGTGCCGCACCATTTTATTCCCTCTCTTGAAAGAAGCCTGAACATGGATGCTTCTGGAGCGTACCTGTCCACAACACATTATACCGCAAAATCGCAAAGTTGTCCACAGACAGATGTTGAAGTGTGGGGGCGGCTGCGAACGCTGTCTTGCGCGCACCGCATTCGTCTTTTGGCAAGGGGAAAGAAAGTTGGTATAATGCTCGCTGCCTGTAGACTACTGAAGCCTTGTGCACGCTGTGGGAGGAGAGAAGATGGCAAGCGAATTTGACCGTTCTGGACTTCTGTCGTACGACGAGGAGCAGGAGGAGTGGGGTACCGAGGGATTGGAAGCCGCTCCCCCCGTTCGTCGTCCCGTTTCCCGTGGTCGGCGACGACTGGGGCGCACGCTGACACTGCGCGGCGTGTTGGGGTTGTTGCTGCTCGTGCTTCTGGCCGTCGCCGTGTGGTGGGGCGTTCAGACCATTCTGCTGTCACCGGCCCCGACTGCCACTCCAACAGCCATAGCTACACTGGCTATCGTGCCATATCCTACTTCCGCTGCGATGCCTGCTGAGACCGTCGCTGTTGTCACGCCTGTGCCTTCGCCGACCCGCACGCTGACAGCGACACAGATCGGCGAAGGCCAGACGGTGCGCGTCACCGGCACGGACCAGGAGGGCATACGCTTCCGTAGTGGCCCGGGAACAACCTACGGCACTCTCGCGATACTCGGAGAGGGGACGAAGCTGAAGGTGCTGGAAGGGTCTGAGGTGGCAGAAGGTCACACCTGGTGGCGGTTGGAGATGGAAGACGGCACTATCGGATGGGCGGCCGAGGGTTGGTTGCAGGTTGTCGCCGGGGCCGACTGAGGGAGGGTATGGTCAGGAAGAAGAAGAAGGCGAAGGGGGGCGAGCCGAGATCCCCTTCCCGCAGCGGTGAAACGGTGGTGACTCTTTCCCGGAGGACGTTCTGGCTAGTGACCAGTGCGGTGGTGCTGTGGGTGGCACTGCTCGTTTCCTACAGCGCATGGCAGGGCAGGCCGAAGGCCTCCACAGTCTCTGAAGTGCTGATACAAGGCAAGGTCAAGGGATCGCCAGAGGCTCCCCTGACCATGCTTATCTTCTCTGACTTCCAGTGTGGCCACTGCGGCAGCTTTGCTCTGACCACAGCCAGGGAACTGGAAGAAGAGTACGTCAACACGGGCAAACTGCGGATGGAGTTCAAGCACGTCATCGTAGGTAGCCCGGCCTCGTTGGGCGCGGCGGTGGCTGCGGAATGCGCAGCAGAGCAGAATCGTTTCTGGGATTACCACGATCTGCTGTACGAGCGGCTGGGCGCATCGTTGGATGCCGATCATCTGAAGCAGTACGCTGTCGAGTTGGGCTTGGATCAGGCTGCCTTCGGGGAGTGCCTGGATGCTGGCAAGCAGCGGGAGAGGGTCTTGCAGAACACGCTGGAAGGACGAGATTTGGGCATCACGGCCACTCCCAGCTTTCTCATTGGCGATGAGATACTGCGCGGTCATTTACCCGTGTCAACCTTCCGTGAGGTCATTGGGGCCGTCTTAATGAAAAACATGAGTGAGATAGGATCGTGAAAACCTGGCGTGTCTCTGGATGGCGCCGTTGGACGGTGCTGGCGCTGGTTCTGGTTGGCGTGACCATCGCTGGCTACCTGACGTACGTCAGCTTGGTGGGGATTGACCCCGCCTGCGGCGGGCTGCGGAGCGACTGTCATACCGTGCACACGAGCCGCTATGTTCGCATCGGCGGCGTCCTGCCCGTCGCCTTGTTGGGACTGATCTTCTATCTCGCTCTGCTGAGACTTTGGTGGTGGGGAGGCTGGACGCAGGGTCCCTTCGCTGGATGGACACCCTTGGCCTTCTTCGAGCTGGCCTTGGCGGGAGTGCTTTTCTCGGCCTACTTGACCTACCTGGAAACGTTCGTGCTGCGTGCCATGTGCCCATGGTGCGTTGGTTCTGCTGTGACAGCCACTGTTATCTGTGGACTTGCCGCGCCAGCAGCGTTGGACATGCTGGAGTGACTGATAGAGTCTGTCGGCAGTGCTGTTGCGTGAGTCCGCAGAATCCTCAGTTGGAGAGGGTGCTACGAGAGGATGGGTGATAGGGTACCGTTGAGATACTGGCTGTGTGTCTTGCTGGCTCTGGTGTCGACGCTTGGCTGGGGGGTGGCCACTGCTCTGGCCGAGGATGCTTCAGTCGTGCGAGTGGTCTATTTCACTGCTGCTGATTGCTCTCACTGCGCAGTCGTCGTCGACGATGTCTTGACTCCATTGCAGGCCGAATACGGCGATCGACTGCAGATCAAGGTAGTGGAGATCTCCGAACCGGCGAACTACGAGATGCTGACCCGCGCCGAGGAGGTGTTTGGCGTGACCTCTGAAGAGCGCGGGCTGCCGACGCTGATCATTGACGGAGAGATACTCATCGGTGAAGATGTCATTCGCCAGCGGCTGCCATGCTTGCTGGATGCCTGCCTGACAGCAGGTGGCACAGCGTGGCCTGGCATCCCTGGCCTGGATGGGGTCGCCGTTGAGAGCAAACCCGGCCTGGGCACAGGGTTCAGCCTGGAACCGGAAGAAGCGGCAGTTTGCGGCCCGGAGGACACGGCTGTCTGTGAAGCACCAGCCGCGATCTGGGCAGCCTACTTCTACGAGGTGGGTTGCCAGGACTGCAGCCGCGCTGAGTACGACATCCGCTTTGTGCAGAGCAGATTCCCGCAGTTGCTGGTCGAAGAGTACAATGTCCAGGATGATGCTGCCCTGGCGGAATGGCTGGGTGCTCGCGCTGGCGTCCCGGAGCGACAGCGCCTGGCCACCCCGGCGTTCTTCGTCGGCGACGATTACCTGATCAGCACTGACATCACGTCCGCTGCGTTGCTGGCCTTGGCTGAACAGTACGCCTCCACTGGTGCGGAGCGTGCCTGGGCCGATTTCAATCCCGCAGAGGCCGAGCAGACTCTCATTGAGCGCTTCCGGTCTTTTGGTACTCTTACCGTGGCCTTCGCTGGCCTGGTGGATGGTCTGAATCCCTGTGCATTTGCTACCCTGGTCTTCTTTATCTCCTACCTGACGCTAAGTGGGCGACAGGGGCGGGAGGTGCTTGCTGTGGGAGCGGTGTTCACTTTGGGTGTGTTCCTGGCCTACCTGGCGGTGGGGCTGGGTTTCTACAGGGTGCTCGGTCTGCTGGGTGGCCTGTTGACGACCCTGGGCCGATGGGTGTACGGCTTGACGGCGGTCATGTGCGCTGCGCTGGCCGTATTCAGCTTCCTTGACTCTCTGAAGGCCCGCTGCGGCGAAGTCGGCGACATGGCGCTGAACCTGCCTCACGGCCTGCGCATGCGCATCAACGCCGTCATCCGAAGAGGGCGCAGCTCGCGAGCCTTTGTCGCCGGATCGTTCGTGACTGGCGTGGTGGTGTCGTTCCTGGAACTGGCCTGCACGGGGCAGGTCTATCTACCGATGATCGTTTTCATGGTGAGCCGCCCGGAGATGCAGGCGCGGGCATTTGCCTTTCTCTTGCTCTACAACCTGCTGTTCATCCTGCCGTTAGTGGTCGTTTTCATCCTGGCCTACTACGGCACTGGCTCAAAGCAGTTGACCCGTTTCCTCGAACGACGGGCGGCGACGGTCAAGCTCGGGATGGCGCTACTGTTCACCGCTTTGGCGGTTTGGCTGGCCATCTCTGTTGTGGCGGTGGCATAGGGCAGCATAGGTAGGATGGACGCAACTACTCAGGCTGGTTCAGGTGCAACGCACTTCGGTTAGGGGTCAAGTGCGTGCACCTTCCGCAGGCGTGACCAATAGACCCTTCCCGCTCATGGGAGAGTCTCAATCAGCGTTGGAGGGGAAAGCCCATGACTAGAGTGCTCTGTCCCCAGGACCATTGTGTGTTTTGGGATGAAGGCATCTGTGGGGCCGACGAGATCGCGCTCGACCCCGAGCAACTCTCCTGCGTCACAATGGAGGATATCAAGGACCTGATCTTGCAGGGAGAGGATCTTGGTGAATGGGGCGAGGGGATCGAAGAAGAGGAGGAATGGGAGGACGAGAGGCTTTTCGACGGCGACGAGGACGAGGACGACGAGGACTGGGAGCCGTATTGAGCCCTGGATATCGTTCCTGGCGATGGACATGGCGCTGGGCAGGGTGATGCCTCACCGGAGCCCACACGGGAGGCGCACAGGACTGGCATGAAGAGGACCGGTGCGCTGGTGTCTCTTTGGCCCGCGAGACAGACATGGCAGGCTACGCTCCTGTCGGAGCGGCAGGCGATTCTGCTAACTGATGTAAAGGAGCTTTGCGATGCGACATTTTCTTGGCCTTGCTGACCTCTCGAGTGATGAGGTTTGGCAGATACTCAACCTGGCGGTGGATCTGAAAAAAGAATGGCTGGACGGTGGCAATCGGCCTCTTCTCCAGGGCAAGACGCTGGCGCTGCTCTTCCAGAAGCCATCGCTGCGCACGCGCGTTTCCTTTGAGATGGGCATGTTTCACCTGGGCGGCCAGGCGATCTACCTCTCGCCAAACGAGGTGCAACTGGGGAAGCGGGAGAGCGTGGCAGACGTGGCGCGGGTGCTGTCCCGCTACGTGGATGGCATCATGGCTCGCGTCTTTGCCCATTCAGACATCGAACAGTTGGCGGCCCATTCCCATGTGCCGGTCATCAACGGCCTTTCGGACTACAACCATCCCTGTCAGGTGCTGGCAGATCTACTGACCATCCTGGAGAAGAAGGGACGACTGGAGGGGCTGCGGCTTGCATATGTGGGCGACGGCAACAACGTGGCCGTTTCGCTGCTTTTTGGAGGGACAAAGCTGGGCATGGAGGTCGCCTTGGCAACCCCTCCTGGCTACGAAATCACGGAGGATGTGGAGAACCTGGCTACCGCGTTTGCCGAGGAGAGTGGCGGGTTCGTTGACCTGACCTACGAGCCGCTGGAGGCCGTGGCTGGGGCCGACGTCATCTACACCGACACTTGGACGAGCATGGGGCAGGAGGAGGAAACACGGAAGCGGCTCAAGCTCTTCCCGCCCTACCAGGTCAACGAGCGTCTGCTGGCGGCCAGTGGCAAGGATGATGTGATCGTCATGCACTGCCTGCCGGCACATCGGGGACAGGAGATCACCGACGAAGTAGCTGATGGCCCGCATTCGGTGTTGTTCGACCAGGCCGAGAATCGCATGCATGCACAGAAGGCGGTGTTAGCTTTGCTGTTGGGAGGGCAGTGATCAGCAGTTGGCCACTGGCTATCAGGCATCGGCCATTGGCCATTCACCAGTGGGACCATGACCAACTTCCTCAACATCTTTAGCCGCTTCGGCTGGCAGAGCGCTCTCGACGTTCTGCTGGTGGCCTTGATTTTCTATGCGCTGCTGCGCCTCTTCCGCGGCACGCAGGCAGTGCAGCTTCTGCGCGGCATCCTGGTGATCGTGCTGCTGATCTTTCTGATCACCAGCCAAGTGAATCTGCCCGCTTTCGGTTGGCTGGTTCGCAACTCATTGCCTGCACTTCTGGTCGCTATCCCAGTCATCTTCCAGCCCGAACTGCGGCGGGCGCTAGAACGCCTGGGGCGCGCCGCCCCATTCCTATTCCCCCGCGAGGAGCAGCGGGCAGCCCATCTTATCAGCGAACTATCTGAGGCTGTGCTGAGCCTTTCGGAGCGCCGCCACGGTGCGATCGTCGTCTTGGAGGGCGAGACAGGTCTGCAGGACTATGTCGAGACAGGTGTGAAGGTTGATGGACAGGTGACAGCACAACTGCTGTTGAGCATTTTCTATCCGGGCACAGCGTTGCATGATGGGGCAGTGATCGTGCGGGCTGACCGTATCGTTGCCGCGGCGTGTGTCTTGCCGTTGACGGAGGAGCCATTGGGCGGGCTGGGTACGCGACATCGGGCGGCTGCTGGGATCACTGAGCAGAGTGATGCTTTGGCCCTTGTCGTCTCGGAGGAAACGGGCATCATCTCCATCGCCCGGCGTGGTGGGATCGCCCGGCGACTGGATGAGAAGCGGCTGCAGCGGGTGCTGGAGGCCTTCTACGTTCGACGCGGTGTGTGGGAGAGGCTGAGATGAGGCGCTGGCTCTCAGAAGCGGGCACCGTGGCTCTGGCGCTGGTGGTGGCGCTCATCGTCTGGGCAAATGCGGAGCAGGAGAGCAACATCGTGTTCGTGATGCGTGAAGTACCGATCAGCCTACGCGGAATCGGGGGGGGGCTTGCCCTGCAGAGCGTGACAGCGGAGACCGTGGATGTACACGGTCGAGCGCCTGAGGGCTTCTGGGAGACAGGAAGTGAGGCCGAGTTCGATGCCCACGTGGACTTGACGGGCCTGCCGACTGGGAGGCACCAGGTGGACGTGCAGCTCACCTATCCCCAGCGTCAGGTGCAGATACTGGATCTGACCCCGTCAGAAGTGAGCGTGGAACTGGTGCGCATGGCGCAGAAAAGCATACAGGTGCGGGCCGAAGTCATGGACTCGTCTCCCTTTGGCTACGATTGGCATACGCCTGAAGTCACTCCGCCTGAGGTGCAGGTGAGTGGCCCTGAGCGTTACGTGGATTCGGTTACGACGGCGGTGGTTGAAGTGTACCTGCGAACAGCGAGAAGCACGGTGGAGCGCCGGCTGTCGGTGTCGCTTCGAGACAAGGATGACCAGCCTATCGGCAATCTCGTCGAGTGGACGCCTCGGCTTGTGACGGTGACGGTTCCGATTGAGCAGCGACCGGGTTATCGAGACGTTCCTGTGCGGGTGCGCTGGGAAGGTCAGCCGGCCAGAGGCTACCGCATCAGGGAGGTGGCCGTTGATCCATCCATCGTCACTCTCTTTGGAAGCCCTGCCGCCATTGACACCGTGCCAGGCTACGTGGAGACGGCGCCGGTGAACATTGAGGGAGCCGACGGCAACATCGTGGAGCGGTTGGCGCTCATCGTGCCCGAGAATGTCTCTGTCTTCGGCGCTCAGAGCGTCGTGGTCAGTGTGGGAATCACTCCCATTGAGGAAAGCACGTGGGTGCAGCGGGTGCCGGTGATACAGGGGTTGGGTGATGGGTTGCAGGCTGAACTTTCCCCTCGGATCGTTGAGATTCTCGTGGCAGGCCCGTTACCGCGACTGGAGACATTGCAGCCGGGTGACGTGCAGATACTGCTTGATCTGACGGGGCTGGAGGCTGGCACGCATACGCTGGAACCGTCAGTGATCCTGCCGGAAGGGATACGGCAAGAGACCTTGGTGCCGGAGACCATCGAGGTGAAGATCACCTGGATTCCAACGCCCACGGCTACAGTCACACCGACGGTGACTGGGACGGCCACGGCAACGGCTACGATGACACCAGCGATTGTCCCCACTGTCCGCGCGACGCACACGCCCACACCGGCTGCAAGTGGGGGGAGTTAGGGCGGTTCGCAGGCGATGACCAAGCCTATCGTTGCTCTAGTGGGACGGCCCAATGTGGGCAAATCCACCCTCTTTAACCGCCTGGTGGGGCGGCGGCAGGCAATCATTGAGGATCTACCCGGCACGACGCGCGACCGCTTGTACGGCGACACCGAGTGGGCTGGCGCGTCTTTCACCGTGGTGGATACTGGCGGGCTGGACATCGCGGCCAGCGACTCCCGGAGGAGCAAGGAGGAGAGGCCAGCGCCGCTAGCGGTGGCCTCAGCCGATTATGTGGACGAAGTGCGTGGCCAGGTGGAGGTGGCGATCAGCGAGGCCGATGTGATCGTCTTCTTGGTGGATGCCCAGGATGGCGTGACGACAGGGGATGAAGACGTGGCCGATCTGCTGCGGCGGACAGGCAAGCCGGTGCTGCTGGTGGCGAACAAAGCCGACAACGCGGCTCTGCGGGCGGCGGCGGTGGAGTTCTACGCGCTGGGCCTGGCGGACCCCCTGCCCATCTCGGCGCTACATGGTACGGGCACAGGGGACCTGCTGGACGAGGTTGTGAGCAGCTTTCCTGTCGGCGAGCCGGAACCCCTGCCAGAGGCGGTGAAGATCGCCATCGTAGGGCGACCGAATGTGGGCAAGTCGTCACTTCTCAATGCCTTACTAGGGCAGGACAGGGCTATCGTCAGCCCGATCCCTGGGACGACCCGCGATGCCATTGACACCCTCCTGGAGTGGGAAGGGGAGCAACTGGTGCTCATCGACACGGCAGGCATCCGGCGGCGGGGCAAGATCGAGCGAGGCATTGAGCGCTACAGCGTGCTGAGGGCACTGCGGGCCATTCAACGGGCGGATGTGGTATTGCTCCTTGTCGACGCTACCACTGGCGTCATGCTGCAGGATGCGCACATCGCGGGTTACATCCTGGAGGAAGCCAAGAGCGTGGTAGTCGTGGTGAACAAGTGGGACCTGGTGGAGAAGGATACCTACACCATGGTGAACATGACACGAGAGGTGCGCTGGGCACTGCGCTTCATGGATTACGTGCCCGTGCTGTTCATCTCAGCCCTGACACGTCGAAGGGTGCACAAGGTGGTCCCCACAGCGTTGCTGGTCCAGGCCGAGCGGCAGGTGCGCATCCCCACGGGTAAGTTGAATCGGCTGGTGAGCGATGCAGTGACGCGCCATGCGCCGCCTTCGAAAAGAGGCAAGCGGCTGCGGTTCTTCTACGCCACCCAGGCGCAGGTGGATCCCCCCACCTTCGTGTTGTTTGTGAATGATCCGGAGTTGGTGCATTTCAGTTACGAACGCTACCTGGAGAATCGTTTGCGGGAACACTACGCTTTTGAAGGCACGCCATTGCGCATGGTCTTTCGAGCGCGCAGCGAGGGATAGGGGGCAGGGAGGAAGGCGATCGGTGGGACGTGAGGGGCAGGGCGTGCCGCTGGCATTGTCGAGTGGTTCGCTGTACACGTATGGGCTGGCGCGCGTCTTTGAATTGGCAAAGTGGGCTGGCTTCGACGGCGTGGAGGTGCTGGTTGACCAACGTTGGGACACGCGTCATGCGCACTACTTGCGGCGCCTGCAGGAAGAATACGGCTTGCCGGTAGTCAGCTTGCACACCCCTTTCTCGGGGAAGCAAGTTGACGGTTGGGAGCGAGACGAGATCAGTCGGCTGAAACACACGGTTGCTCTGGCTGAGGAACTCGAGGCGCGTACGGTGGTGACACATCCACCACTACGGTGGCACTGGATGGCCGTGTTGACGACCGGCGGCAAGAACTGGCGCATACCGCTGTTCCTGCGAAATGGCCAGGATCATCTGCGTTGGCTCCTGGAGGAACTGGCAGACTTCCAGGCGAATACACCGGTGACCATCGCCGTGGAGAACATGCCCATCAAGCGTTGGGGTCGGTGGCGGCTGAGGCACTTCTCGTTGAGTGATCTGACATCTCTGGAGCGTTTTCCCAACCTGACGCTGGACACCACTCATCTTGGCACGTGGGGATGGGACGTCCTCGAGGTGTACGAACGTCTCAAGGCACGCGTTGTGCATGTGCACGTCTCGGACTACAACGCGCAGGAGCGGAGGAAGGAACACAGGCTGCTGGGGCAGGGTAGCCTGCCGCTGGCCGAGTTGCTGCGCAGGCTTGCTTCGGATGACTTTGCCGGTGTGGTGACGATAGAGCTCGATCCAGGCCCGCTGGAGGCAGGTGACGAGGCGGCAGTGCGAGCGCATCTGAGGAACATCTGCGATTTCTGCTGGCAGCAAGGCATTGGACTACACGCCTTCGCATAGTCACTCACAAAGGTAGCTATGCCTCCTACCGGATCATCTTGGAGGGGGGGCTTCGTCTTCGAGGGCGGAATAGCGTATCGGAGTCCCGAAGTTGTTCGGGTTCATCATCCCATCATCCCCAACAAGCTGGCGACCCGACAAGTCTTCCCTCCTGCTCCCGCTGGACTGCCAAGTCCAGCGGCTCTGACCAGCGGACATGGCCGTTCGCTGATAGCAGCATAAGGGTCCGTAAAAGAATAACTTCCCGACACGATGTCATTGCGAGCGTTTTTTTGCGAAGCAATCCCCACGTTTGTCTACGTAGGAGATTGCTTCGTCGCAAAAAGCGCTCCTCGCAATGACACGATTGGGGAACTTATTCATTTACAGGCCCTAAGGAATCCCGACTCGTTTGCAAACAAGCAAACGGTCGAAGATGAAGCGGGTCGAGTGCGGCGCACCTCTTGGCTGGGGAGTTGGAGCGGCGGAGTTCGCATAGTCATTACCGATTGGGCGTCTCCGGCCTGATTGCTTTTTGAAACGGCCGCTAGACTATGCGAAGCGACCGGCTGGTGGGGGAGAGACCATGCAAAACGACCCGTGGCTGCGGAAGTACTGGCTGGAGGGATTGCTGATTCTGCTACTCCTGGTGGCAATGGGCTACTTCGCCTGGATCGGCTACGGGCTGCTGCCAAAGCCACCTACGCCTGAGCCACGTGTTTTCAGCGGGGATAGGGCCCATGCCCACGTGCTTGCCCAAACAGACCTTGGCCCTCGGCCGACCGGCTCTGAGGCCGCAGCAGAGTTGCGCCAGTACATCATGACCGAACTGGCTGCCCAGGGCTGGTCAGTGATCACGCAAACGTTCACATATGAGGACACCGAGGTCACCAACGTCATTGGCCGGGCAGGGGAGGGGGCTATAGCTCTTGCCGGCGCGCACTATGACACTCGCCGCCAGGCAGATGCCGATCCAGATCCTGAGAAACGGGAAGAGCCGGTGCTCGGAGCAAACGACGGCGCCAGCGGCGTGGCTGTACTTCTGGAGTTGGCCTACGCTCTCGATCTGGACAAACTGCAGCACCAGGTATGGCTGGTTTTCTTCGATGCGGAGGACAATGGGCGGCTTGACGGTTGGGACTGGGCCGTTGGCTCAACTCACATGGCGCAGGAATGGGCTGAGGGGAAAGCTCCTGGCACTGCGACTGTTCAAGCTGGCCAGGCCACTCCCACACCGGTCCCGCTGCCCGAGTTCCTGGTCCTGGTCGACATGATCGGCGACGCCGACCAGCAGATCTACATGGAACGCAACTCCAGCCCCCAGTTGACGCGCGAGCTGTGGTCGCTGGCTGCTGACCTGGGTTACAGCGATGTCTTCATCCCAGAGTACAAATGGTCATTGACCGATGATCACACGCCGTTTCTGGCCGAGGGCATCGACGCAGTAGACATCATTGACTTCGACTACCCCTTCTGGCACACTACTGAGGACACGCCGGACAAAGTGTCGGCCGAGAGCCTGGAGCGAGTGGGACGAGTGCTAGAGACGTTCCTGGAAGAACAAGCAAGGTAACCACCAATCCACCAATCTGCCGGCCTATCAAAAAAGGAGATCACCATCACTGGACGAGACACGATTCCCACGACGCCCCCTGTGGAACGGGCACTGCTCGTGGCAGCACGACTCAAGCGGTCTCGCGACGAGCAGCTTGCCTGGCAGATACAGGACTCCCTGGACGAGTTGGCTCAACTGGCTTGGACGGCCGATGTGGAGGTCGTGGGCCGCGCGACGCAACAGCTTGACCGCATCAACCCATCGACCTTCATCGGCAAGGGAAAGCTGGAGGAACTTCAGGACCTGCGGGAGGATCTGGACTACAACGTTGTCATCTTCGATGATGAACTGTCCCCGCGGCAGCAGCGTGAACTGGAGAAGGCGCTGGGCGACAGCGTCAAACTGCTCGATCGCACCGCGCTGATCCTGGACATCTTCGCTCGCCATGCCCACACGCGGGAAGGCGCGCTACAGGTCGAGTTGGCTCAATACCAATACCGCCTGCCACGGCTGACCCGCGCCTGGACACACCTGGCCCGACAGGCCGGCGGCGCGGCAGGTCGCGGTGGTACGGGCGGCGTTGGCCTGCGCGGCCCCGGCGAGACGCAGCTCGAGGTAGACCAGCGAGCAATCCGCAGGCGCATCGCCCATCTGCGGCGGGAACTGGAAGACGTCCGTGCCCACCGGCGTCAGCACCGACAGCGACGCCAACGCGAGGCCATCCCAGTCGTCGCCCTGGTGGGCTACACCAACGCCGGCAAGTCTACGCTCCTCAACGCCCTCGCTGGCTCCAATGTGCTGGTAGAGGACAAGCTCTTCGCCACCCTCGACCCCACGACGCGACGGGTAGAGGTGCCCGGCGGCAGGGCGGTGCTCTTCACTGACACCGTAGGCTTCATCCAGAAGCTACCTACGATGCTGGTGGCTGCCTTCCGCGCCACCCTTGAAGAGATCAACGAGGCTGACCTGCTCCTGCATGTAGTTGACATAACTCATCCACGCGCCTTACAACAAAGCCTTACGGTAGGGGAGATACTCAGCGATTTGGGAGCCACAGGGCGACCGATCATCGTGGCCCTGAACAAGACTGACCGCCTGCCGGATCCAGACGGGGTTGCCTTGCGCCTGGCCGAATTCCCCAACAGCCTGGCTATCTCGGCGCTGGAAGGAAGGGGGCTTCTTGAGTTGCTGGAGCGAGTGAACAGGGTGCTAGAGGCGTCCATGATCCCGGTGACCGTGCGTATTCCGTACGGCGAAGCGAGGCTGCTGGCTCTCTTTCACCAGCGGGGCAACGTGGAGCGGGAGGAACACGGACCGCAGGGCGTGCTGGTGCAGGGGCGCATCCCGGCCGCGCTGGTTGGGCGATTCCAACACTTGGTGCAGGAGAAACCACACTGTGACGCCGTAGTGCGGCACGGGAGCCCGGGCGACGCGTCGCGGAAGTAGGGGCGAACGGCCGTTCGCCCCTGCCAAGCCCAATCGCCACCCCTCGTATAGTCCAACGTTCAGGGGACGTCAGCGCGTCAGAGGACTCCAGCGATCCGGGCATGATGACGACAGGCGAGGACACCCCCCCCTGTGCCCTATCCGCCAACGGGCGCAAGCAGCCGCGGGCCCATACAGGTGATCAGCACCCACACCACCAGCATTACAGCCAAGATCGCCCAGGTCCACAGCGGCATGCCCAGGAAACGCACAGGCTTCTTCTTCTCCGGCTTTGGCTTGGGCATCTCCGTCTGNCAACGCCAGCACACCAGCTTGTCATCAGGGTTCCAGGTGCCGCAATTGGGGCAGTCAGGCATAGATCACTCNTCCAAGGCAAATCAACCTCGATACACATCCTTCCGATGCTTGCAATGGAGCAACAGGACAATCGATTCTTGATCGCGGATCTCGTACCGCACCCGATAGCCGCCAATTTGGATGCGATACTCATTCCCATAGGCTTTCAACTTGATACAGCCTCGGAGACGCGGGTTTCCTTGCAACGCAACAATCCGTTTGAGCACTCGCTCTGGCACACTCTCAGGAAGGTTGTCTAGCTGCTTTTGAACAGGTTTGGGGACGATGACCTGATAACTCATCAGGCCTTGTCTCGCTGGCGGGCGATATACTCGTCAATGGTCGCATAATCCCCCGCCAGGTAAGCGGAGCGCGCTTCCCGCATCTCGGCTTGCACGACCGGGTCTCGCTCCCACACCTCTTCCTCAGCCTGGGCTATCTCCCCATCCAGCAACTCCCAAAGCCGAAGCTTGTCCTTGAGACTTAGCCTGGCTACAGAATCAGCCAGCAGTTCAAAAGGAATCCATAGTTTCACAGTTTCTTGGGCCATGATCTTTGCTCCTGCTTGAGGTCCCTTGATGGATGACATACCTTGCGCGCTTTTCGGCTGGTAGACAACTGTGAACGTATCTTGGCACACCCAACGGCAACTGGCAAGCAGTGCCGATTTCCAGTAGATCGCCTTCGCTATGGCATGGTCAACACCGCCGCGCCACGAACCTCGGCCCGCTTGAGCCGCTGTAGGACGCGGTTCGCTTCCTCCAAAGGATAGAGCTCCACGTCAGTGCGGATGGGGATCTCCGTCGCCAGTTGCAGCAGCTCCTCCGCATCCTGCCGCGTGAGGTTGGCCACGCTGCGCACCGTGCGTTCGCCGTAGACGAGACTGTAGTCAATCTCCGGGATGGGGCTCATGTGGATGGCGTTGATGGCTAGCGTGCCGCCCTTGCGCAGCACCCGCAGCGCCTCCGGCACGATCCAGCCTGCCGGTGCAAAGGTGATGCTGCTGTCCATCTGCGCCGGTGGATCGTCCCTTGCGCCGCCTACCCACACCGCGCCGAGTTCGCGAGCATGTTGACGATGCTCCTCACTGCGGGTGAAGACGTACACTTGGCAGCCCCAGTGGCGGGCTACCTGGATGGTGACGTGCGCTGAGGCACCGAAGCCGTACAGCCCCAGCCGCTGGCCTGGCAGCACCTCGCTGAGCCGCAGCGAGCGGTAGCCGATGACGCCCGCGCACAGCAGCGGTGCGGCCTGCACATCGGGGAAGTCGGCAGGGATGGGATAGACGAAAGCGGCGGGCACGACGGTGTACTCCGCATAGCCACCGTCGGCATGCAGGCCGGTGAAACGGGCGCTGTCGCACAGGTTCTCCAGCCCCTGCCTGCAGAAATCACACACACCGCACGACGAATAGAGCCAGGCCACGCCCACTCGGTCGCCGAGGCAGAAACGAGTCACGTTCTCCCCCATGCTCTCCACACTGCCCACGATCTGATGTCCGGGGACAACCGGCAATCTGGGCAACGCCAACTCGCCTTCGACGGTGTGCAGATCGGTATGACAGACGCCGCAGGCGTGGATGCGAAGGCGAACGTCATCGGGACCTGGCTCGGGCACCGGCACTTCAACGAGCTCCAGCGGGTCTTGCTCCACTGGCCTGGGTTCTTTGAGGATCATCGCTTTCATTATCATTGTCACTGTCCCCCTGGCACAACATCGAGCTCCAGCCTCAACTGCTCGCTGTGCTCCTCTATCTCAGCGATAGTTTCAGCAGGCGGGAGAGCAAATTGCCCCTTGCGCCCGTATTGAGTATAGTCATCTCCAAAAGCGACATTCAGCGGAGGATCCCTATGTTCCCACGACGCCCTCGTCGTGGCCGCCCCATCGGCCCTCTCCGTCGGGCGGCGATGCGCCCCCTCGCCTGGCCTGCACCCAGAGTCTGTTCGCCGCGGGCAACTTCGTCAAGGCGGCCAAGGCCTTCGACGAGCTGTCCCGCGCAGCCGAGAAGCGAGGGCATGATCGCCCCGGCAGGCGACCTGGCCCTGCGCGCGGCTCGCTGCTATCTCAACCTCGATGACCTGGACAAAGCAGACGAACGGGCCAAACGTGCCACCCGCCTCTTCATCAAAGCCCGCAAGCCACGCAAGGTGCGGCGGCTGTTGCCCAAAGTCACGGAAGCTCTGGAGCGTCATGGCCGTCAGGCCGATGCCGATGCGCTGCGCAGGGAGGTCGAGGAAACCTTCAAGGGACTGATGGAAGGACAGCCCCGAGGCCGGCTCGCGGCGCAGATGGCGGCCCGCCTTCCCGCCAAGTGCCCCAACTGCGGTGCTCCCGCGAAGCCCAAGGAGGTCTCCTGGGCGGGACCGGCTACCGCCGAATGCCCCTACTGCGGCGGGGCGATCAAGCCGGAGTAGGGGAGGCAACCGGTGGGTTGGTCTTACACCTGAGGCAGGCGCACGCTCGGATACCCGTGAGTGTACAGGAGCTCCACCAGCCGATCCAGCGGCAGTCCATGCCGCACGTGGTCGTCGCGCCCCTGCATCGTCTCCGCCATGCAGAGGGCATTGAGGATGGCCTCCTCTGTCGCCTCGACCGCGGCCTGGAAAAGCCAATTAATGGCCCGGCCATCTTCTGCCAATACGGTCAGGGTGCGGGTGAGTTGCTCCTCACGGTGGGGCACCCGCTGTGCCGTCGAGAAGGCGATGACGAAATCCCCGCTGCGGTGGGTGGCAATAGCGCCTGTGCGCCCCAGGCCCAACACTGCCCGTCGAGCCACGCGGGCCAGTTGCCGAGCGCTCAGCGGGGCGTCGGTGGCCAGCACCATGATGATGGAACCACCCTCCGGTGCGGGCTCGCCGGGCCAGTCAGCCAGCGCCTGGCCTACGGGCACGCCCTTGACCAGCAGTTGTTGCCGTCTGCCGCAGTTGAGGACCACCAGCGCGCCGACCGTGTAGCTGCCGTACCTCTCCCCAATCTGCCGCGAGCTGGTGCCAACGCCTCCTTTGAATTCGAAGCCACTCATGCCGGTGCCAGCGCCCACGTTCCCCTCTGCCACCGGCCCCGTCTGCGCTCGTTCAATGGCGGCCCAGACATGCTCCGGCCCTACCGTGCGGGCGCGAGCATCGTTCAGGTAGCCATCGAAGCACTCGGCCACCAGCGGGCTGACCGTGCCGGCACGTTTGCCCATCTCCGGATCGTGCTCCAGCACCCAGCCCACGACACCATCGGCGACACGACCCACGTCGAGCGTGCTGCACAGCAACACCGGGGCTTCCAGCGTGCCCACCTCTCGCACCTGCTCGAAGCCGGTCGCTTTGCCGAAGCCATTCAGCGTGTGCACCGCAGCGAAAACCTTCTCGTGGAAGAGGTCGCCATCGTGGGGAAGTACCGCGGTTACTCCCGTTCGTACCGTCTTCCCCTCAATCAGGGTGACGTGCCCCACCCGCACGCCCATCACATCGGTGATACCGTTGAGTGGGCCAGGTTGCAGCAGTCCCGTCTTGATGCCCAACTCGCGGGCGCGGAAACGACCGCTCACGGCCCTGCCTCCTTCACTTCCCCCGAAAGCAGGATGTCCACTGCCCGATCGAGTTGCGGATCCCGCTCCGCTTCAGCATCCTCGGGCGTGAACTCCACGACCACGTCGGGAACCAGTCCCTCGCCGTGGATGGCCCGATCATTGGGCGTGAACCAGCGAGAGATGGTCATGCGCAGCATCGAGCCATCACTGAGGGTGTGAGGCATCTGCACGGAGCCCTTGCCAAAGGTCTGCTCGCCGAGAAGCAGTCCCCGTCCGCCATCCTGAATAGCGCCAGCCACGATCTCGGAGGCGCTGGCGGAAGCACCGTTCACCAGCACCACCAGCGGCACGTCGCCGATGAGCGGCTGTCCCTTGGCTAGATAGCGCTGTTCTTCTCCGTCCCCAGTGCGTTCGATGAGGATATCGCCTTCCATAAAGAAACTGGCAACTTCAACCGCCGAGTCCAGCAGACCTCCCGGATTGCCCCGCAGGTCGAAGATCAGTCCCTTGGGCTGCAAGATCAACAGGGCCTGCAACGCCGTCTTCACCTCGCCCGGCGCTTTGGCGGTGAACTCTGCCAGGCGCAGGTAGGCGATGTGGCCTTCCAGCATCTTGCTCTTGACCACCGGAATCCTGATGCGATCTCGTACGACCTCCACCTCAAAGGGCTCTGGCTCGCCCGGACGCAGGATCAGTAGACGGGCAGTGGTGCCCTTGGGCCCACGGATCAGGGAGATGGCCTCGCTCAGTGACCTCTCCGTCACCTCCTGGTCGTCCACGGCCAGGATCACGTCGCCCCGGCGCAAGCCAGCCTCCCAGGCGGGCTGACCCTCAAACGGCTCGATGATGAGCACGCCGCCGTCCGGCCATTCGTCCACCAAAGCGCCGATACCTTCGAAACTCCCGTGGATACTTGCGCTCCACTGTGTGGCCTGTTGGGGATCGAGGAAGGCGGTATGGCGGTCGTCGAGCAGGCTCAGCACGCCGCGAATGGCGCCATAGGTCATCTCCTGTTCATCCGGCAGCTCACCGTAGTAGTCGCTCTGCAGGGCACGCCATGCTTCCCAGAAGACGTCGAAGGGAGAAGAGTCTGTGGCTACCGACGGCGCCTCCTCCTCCTCCGTTTCGCCCATCTCCGGGTTGTGGTTCTCGGTCGCCGGCGCGATGGGATAGGCGGAAACCTTGGTCCCTGCGCCGTAGCCGGCGAAGAAGGCGGTAGCGGTGATGATAGCGACCAACAGGGCCGTCGCCGAGAGCCTGAAAAGCCTACGTATCACTTGCATCGTTCACCTCTGCAGCACCGGTGGGGTAGGGTAGGGGGATGGATTGCCCCTGCAACGTGTTGACATAACAAGCTAACCATAACCTAACTTGCCTGCCCGGTCAGATAGGCAATGGCACGTTCGAGTTGCGGGTCCCGTCCTGCAGCTATGTCCTCCTCGGTAAAAGGAACGACCTCGTCCGGTGTGAGCCCCTGGCGATTGATCTGATGATGGTGGGGCGTCAGCCAGCGAGCTACGGTGACGTGCAGGGAGGAGCCGTCGCTGAGATCGTGCACGTGCTGCACCGAGCCTTTGCCGAAAGTCTGCTCGCCGACGAGGTGGCCGCGGCCGTGGTCTTGCAGCGCACCGGCCACGATCTCAGCGCCGCTGGCTGTGGCTCCATCCACCAGCACCACCAGCGGCCAATCGAGCGCCAGGCCGCTGCGACCGGCGTGGTACGGCTTCTCCTGGCCGTCCTTCCTCTCCTCGTACAGCACCACGCCGCCGGACAGGAACTGACTGGCGACGTCTACTGAGGCAAGCAGGGCGCCGCCTGGATTGTGGCGCAGGTCGAGGATCAGCCGAGTTGCACCTTGCTCACGCAGATCCTGCAAACCGTCTTGCAGCTCGTTGGGGGTACGCTCGCTGATGAGGCGAATGGACGCATAGCCAGTCTCCGGATCCTCCTCGAGCATGCGGTACTCGACGGTGGGCAGCTCGATCCTCTCCCGCTTGACCTCGAACTCCAACGGCTCATCAACCCCAGGCCGCCGGATAGTGAGCTTGACAATGGTGCCCACAGGGCCTCGGATCAGCGCCACCACGTCGTTGTAGGACATATCGGTGACGTCTTCTCCGTCTACAGCGATGACGATGTCTTCCTCCAGAATGCCCGCTCGATCTGCAGGTTGTCCCTTCATCGGCGTGAGAATGATATGGCCTTCTTCGTCCTGGGCCACCCAGGCGCCAATGCCCCCGAAGTGACCCCTCATTTCGTCCCGCTCGAGCTCCCGTGGCTGCGGCTCGACGAAAAGGGTATAGGGATCGCCAAAGCTGTCGACCATGCCATGGGCAGCGCCGTATGCGCGTTCCACGTCGGTCGGCTGGTCGCCAAGGAACTCGTCATCCAGGATGTGCCATGCTTCCCAGAACACATCCAAGCTACTAGCTTCTTCCTCCCTGGGCTGAGCACGAGCACGGCTGATGAGCCAGTAGGTGCCAAAGCCCGCCACGTACGATGCTCCCAGCAGGGAAGCGCTCACAAAGATGATAAGAAGGGTGCGTACAACGCGCATGAGCTACTCCGAGAGTGATTTGACATAGTCGTCCATGTATACCGACACCAAGCAGACAGTACTTCTCGTGCCGATCAGTGGCCCATTGTAGCACACAAGGCAAGGCGCGGCAAATGAACTGGCTCACACAGAGACTGACGAGGCAGAACCTCTATCTGTGCAGTTCGGAGGGGCACAGAGGGTACAGAAGGAATGACTGAACAAGCACTCCCCCGTTTGTGCGTGCTACAACGCTTATGTCAATATTGGCAGGCGGCAGGACGCCATGGTGACATAACGTATATAGTATTAACATCGTGGCGGCAGTCTCAGCGGCCCCACGCCACTCCCCCACCGGGCAGGTAGATTGGGAAGCTGGGGAACTGGTACACCCGTAGATTGGTAGATTGGGAAACTGGTACATTGGTAGATTGGTTGCTCTCCGAGGCTGACTATGGTAGCCCAGAGGGCTTCGCTCTTTCAGCCCGACGGCTTCAGCCTCGGACCCTTTGCTGAGCTTGGGCCGAAGGCTTCCAGCCGCCGGATTTGATGTCCATTCGTTGTCATATGCGCGCGACGCAGAGCGACAGACCTTGGCCGGTGGCGCAATGCAGAGCCACAGGTTATGTCGAGAACTTATGTCAATATTGTCACCTCCCCACCCCACATCCACCAGGGCCTGTGAGGTATCCTACTGGTTCTTCAGCCGGGAGTACCTCAACGCGGACGTCCGGCCGCAACTCGTGGTGGGGTACACCCTGCCCTGAGCCGCAGCGGCAATGATGAGAGCCTTGGGCCTTTGCAAACCCTGAGGGTCTGCGAGACCCTTAGGGTTTTCGGCATGCCCCCCCTCAGAGGACTCCCCCTCCCCCACGCTTGCTCACTCACACCCCATCCTGTTGCCAAACAGGTGAAATACTGCTACAATATCATTTGGAGGAAAATGATGCAGTACCGACCATTCGGCAACACGGGAGTGATGGTCTCACCACTGGGGTTCGGCGCCATGCGCTTGCCCATGACCGAGGATGGACAGCACGTGGACGAAGAGCGAGCTATTCCCGTCATCCGGCGGGCCCTGGAACTGGGCGTGAACTACGTGGACACAGCCCCCTACTACTGCAAGAAGCAGAGCGAGATTGTACTGGGCAAGGCGCTGAAGGGCTGGCGGGATCGCGTGGTCGTCTCCACCAAGAACCCCATTGAGGATGACTCGGGAGCCAACTGGCGGGCGCGTCTGGAACAGAGTCTGCGCCAACTGGACATGGATTATGTCGACTTCTACCACATGTGGGGCATCAGTTGGCAAACCTATGTGGAGCGCATTGACGTTCCCGACGGCCCGCTGGAGGCGGCGCGACGGGCCAAGGAGGAAGGGCTCATCAAGCATATCTCCTTCTCTTTCCACGATACTCCCGACGCCCTGCTCCGCCTCATTGACACCGGCCACTTCGAGACCATGTTGGTGCAATACAACCTGCTGGATCGCCAGAACGAGGCCGCCATCCACCACGCGCAGGCCAAGGGGCTGGGCGTGGCCATCATGGGCCCCGTGGGCGGCGGGCGGCTGGGCATGCCCTCGCCGGAATTGCAGAGGCTGCTGCCGCAGCGGGTCAGCACGCCAGAACTGGCGCTGCGCTTCGTGCTCTCCCATCCAGGCGTGAGCTTGGCCCTCTCGGGCATGAGCACCATCGCCATGGTGGAGGAGAACGTGGCCACCGCCAGCCGCCCAGAGCCACTGAGCGGCGAAGAGAGGCAGCGCATTCAGCAGGCCTTGGGGGAGAACGAGCGCTTGGCGGAGCTGTACTGCACCGCCTGCGGCTACTGCCTGCCCTGCCCCAACGAGGTCAATATCCCCAAGAACTTCGAGTACATGAACATCTACCGCGTCTACGGCCTGAAAGAAGCGGCTAAGGACCTGTATGCACGGCTGGGCCAGGAGGGCGAGTGGGTGAAGGGCCTCCCTGCCTCAGCCTGCACCGAGTGCGGTGAGTGCGAGCCCAAGTGCCCCCAGCACATCCCCATCATTGAGCAACTGCGCGAAGTGGCCGCCGCGTTGGGATGATCAAGATGTGAGGTTGCCCCCTGAACGAAGATGAAGATCTCACCCGCCATCCTTGTCACGGTCTTCTTGCTGATCATGCTGACTGCCAGCGCCAGTGCTCCGCGGCCTCTCTTCCCGCCTCTCATCGTCGTTGGCCCATTCCCTCACACGCCAACACATACACCTACACTGACCCACACGCCGACACACACGCCGACGCTGACCCGCACCCCGGCTGGAATCTGGCAGCCATCGGGCATCACGCCCTGGCAGTGGCAGTTGACCGACCTGCCGGTTGACCAGTCGTACGGTGTGGTCATGTACGACATTGATCTCTTCGAAAACGACGCCAGCGTCGTGGCCTCACTGCACGTCCAGGGCCGCGTGGTCATCGCCTACTTCAGCGCCGGCTCCTGGGAAGAGTGGCGGCCCGACGCCAATCGGTTCCCCGCATCGGTCAAGGGCAACGACCTGGAGGGCTGGCCTGGCGAGAAGTGGCTGGACATTCGCCCCCTGGACATTCTCGGGCCGATCATGGAAGCCAGGATGGACCTGGCTGTTCAGAAGGGCTTCGACGGCGTTGAGCCGGACAACGTGGATGGCCACGATAACGACACGGGCTTCAGCATCACGTACGACGACCAGATCGCCTACAACGTTTTCCTGGCCAGCGCGGCTCACCAGCGCGGCCTGTCGATCGCTCTGAAGAACGATCTCGGCCAGATCGTTGACCTGGAGCCTTACTTTGACTGGGCGCTGGACGAACAGTGCGCCGAGTACGACGAATGCGGCGAGTTGCTACCCTTCATTGACGCCGGCAAGGCTGTTATGCACGCCGAGTATCATAGACCCACGCGAGCTTTCTGCCCCTGGAGCAACCAGCATGGTTTCAGCTCCATGAGGAAGAGAATTGACCTGGATGCGTGGATGGATCCGTGCTGGTGGTGAAGCATTGATTTCACGAGGGGATGGAAACTGGAAGTTGGAGGTTGGAAATTGGAAGTTGG
>JGI24025J20009_10000550_pt1 | contig 29025 bp, 27 predicted proteins | sample Cruoilmetagenom3_FD_20009 | JGI IMG/M metagenome (IMG submission 20009) | reverse complement strand
CGAAAAACAAGAAAATCAGCAGCATCCAGGGTTGAGTATGTAATACTTTATCTAGCCAGTATCCAAAGAACAAGCCGATCGCTATAGAAGATGGAAGCATAAGCCCCAACGAACTTAACTCCGCGATCTTGCGGAATTTGGGCTTTGTATCATTATTATTACTATTCATTTTTTATAATAATACCACAATTTGTACTCAAAAAATCAAATTATATGAGGAACAAATTCGAGCAAGAAGATTTTGAGGCAAAGAAAGAGTTGGTTTCTATAGATGTTCAATTTTTCCTTTTTTTTCGATTATACCCACTATATTTTTCACCTTCTGGTCCTGATCTTTGCGACAGATAAGAAGGGCATCCTCTGTATTAACAACAATGAGATCCTTGACTCCAATCAGGGCTGTAATCTTTTGTGGGTTATATACAAGGCAGTTTTCAGAATCCAAAACGATGCTATCTGTTCTAAAGTTGTTCCCGTATTTATCCTTGGCCCAGATATCAGCCAGGGACGACCATGACCCTACATCTGACCAGCCAAATTCCCCTTTGCACATCATTATACCTTTTGCCTTTTCCATTAACGCGAAATCTATAGAGATCGAAGGGATTTCTTTAAAAATTGATGCTATTTTAGCATCGTTTTTGTATCTCAAAGCCTCAAGAATCTTTCCCCAGTAAGGGAATATATCAGGAGAAAAAGATCTGAGTTTCTTTGCGAAAACTTCAGTCCTCCAGAGAAACATTCCTGAATTCCAGTAGTAATTCCCATCTTCTATGAATTTCTGAGCCTGCTTATAATCGGGTTTTTCTTTAAATCCTTGAACATGGAAATATTTTTCTCCCCGTACGCTGAGAGGATTTTCTTGAGAAAATCGTATATAGCCGTATCCAGTTGACGGATATGTAGGAGGTATTCCGAAAGTAATTAGGTGTTCTCCTTTTGCAGCAGCGGCAGCAGATGCTTTTAATTTTTTCAGAAAAAGAGAGGAGTCTTTGATAAGATGGTCAGCTGGGAGAACTGCTAGTACGGCTCTTGGATTTTTAAGATAAATAGCTGCTGTTGCAAGCATCAAGGAAGGTGCAGTGTTTTTCCCTTGAGGTTCAACTAGGAAATTTTCCTCTGGTATATTCGGAAGCAGGCTTTTTATGATCCGGGTTTGTTCTGAATTTGCTATTGTAAAAATATTGTTACTGGCAACCTCAGACGAAAGACGACGAATCGTTTCCTCGATCATTGTTTTATTACTTATAATAGGAAGAAACTGTTTCGGCTTTTTCACCCGGCTAAGAGGCCAAAATCGTGTTCCTTTCCCCCCAGCAATTACAACTACAAAAAAATCCATTTTAATCTCACCTCATGAAGAATTTAAATCACTTAACCTGAATCATTCATAAGTATTTTATTACCTTTTCAATTGTATTTTCGACATCTCTCTTTATAGCTTTGAGGTCTTCTTCGGTATCAGCTTCAAATCGTAAAACAATGGCCCCCTGAGTGTTGGACGCTCGAACCAAAGCCCATCCTCTTGGATATAGAGCTCTTACTCCATCGATATCGATGATATGATGTTTTTGTGAGAGTATTTTTTTAACGTTATCCACTATTTTGAATTTCACTTCATCTGAGGCATAAAGCCTGATTTCAGGTGTTATCCAGGTTTGAGGGATGTCATCAAACATCTGGGAAAGTTTTTTTTCAGATCTGGAGAGAATTTCCAGAATGCGAGCTGATGAGTAAATTGCATCATCAAAGCCGAAATATCTGTCAGCAAAGAATATATGGCCACTCATTTCCCCAGCAAGAATGGCATTTTCTTCCTGAATCTTTTTCTTGATCAAAGAATGTCCTGTCTTCCACATGATGGGCTTTCCACCTAATTTCTCAATTTCCTCATATAGTAGTTTTGAAGCTTTCACTTCTGAAATAATTGAAGCTCCAGGGTGTTGGGGAAGGATATCCCTCGAGAAAAGAATCATAAGTTTGTCACCCCAGATAATATTTCCCTTGTCATCTATTACTCCAATCCGATCGCTGTCCCCATCGTAGGCAAGTCCAAGATCGGCCTTTGATTCAAGTACGATCTTGATCAAGTCTTCTAGTGCTTCTGGCAGAGTTGGGTCAGGATGGTGATTTGGGAAAGTGCCGTCCATATCACAGTAAAGTTCCTGCACTTCACATCCAAGTTTTTTAAAGATTGGGACAGCAATAACACCACCTGTTCCATTCCCCGCATCTATCACTACTTTAAGTTTCTTTTTAATATTTATACTGTTTACTACGTAATCCATGTATTCTGGAATGATATTATACTGTTTTTTAACACCGGGTTTTTCCTCTGTAAAATCTCCGTTTTTTATGATTTTGTATATATCCTGGATGGCCTTTCCATAAAGAGTTTCCTTGCCAAGCATTATCTTGAAACCATTATATTCCGGAGGGTTATGTGAGCCCGTTATCATAATACCGGACTCTTGCTTTTTATAATAAATGCTGAAGTAAAGTAGAGGTGTTGGTATTGTCCCCAAATCAACAATATCGCATCCTGTTGATAGCAGCCCCCTGCTAATAGCCTCAGAAAAAACAGGAGAACTTAGTCTGCAGTCTCTACCTAAGATTACTTTTTTCTTCTTTTTATGGCGAAAATAGCTGCCTATACCTTTTCCCAGCAGCTCAACTGTCACAGGGGTTAAGTCTTTATCAACAATTCCCCTTATATCATACTCTCTGAATATCTCTGGTTTTAACTTCATCTAATTCTCCTAAAAAAATAATTATTGATGAACTAAAATAGAAAAGCGACCATGTCTATTACACTTGGTTATTCATGAATTTTTCAAGTTTTGTGTTATATATTTAATTTTCTTAGTTAGATTATTTGTATCTGCTTTAATCATTTTCCATTTATCCTGGGCAATAAAAATGAACTCGATAAACTCACGAACAGCTCCTTTCCCGCCAGGATTTACGCAGATGAAATGGCTGCATTTTTTTATCTCTCTATGAGCATCAGCTACAGCTCCTGCAAATCCCACCGAATTGATGACATCAAGATCTCCGAGGTCATCCCCAATGTAGGCGACCTCCTCAGGACGCAGATGGTGCTTTTCAAGGATCTCTGACAAGACCTTTTTTTTATCGGTAACTCCCTGGTGAAGTTCTATCATGTTTAATCTTTCAACACGCTTTTCCAGAGATTTTGATGTTTTTCCTGTAATAATTCCTGTTTTAAACCCTGCCAGATGTGCAAGAAGGATACCTAATCCATCTTTTACATTATATGACTTGATTTCTTCACCGTCTGGTGTAACCAGCAGTGTCCCGTCAGTAAGAGTGCCATCTACATCCATCAGAATCATTTTAATTTTTCGAGCTCTGTCTCTTTTTCCCATTAGAACATCTCCGTCCGCCATAAATCATGAAGATGAATAAGACCCTCAACTTCCCCATTTTTGCTTATTATAATTAACGAAGTAATTTTATTCTTTTCCATGATGTTTAAGGCTTTAGTAGCTAGATCTTCTTTCTCAATTGTTAATGGGTTAGGAGACATACAATTCCGGGCTGTTTTTTGTAGGATGTTATTTCCGTGTTTTTGGAGCATTCTTCTTAAATCACCATCTGTTATAATTCCTACAAGTTTGTTGCACTCATCTATTACACAGGTCATTCCTAACTTTTTTTGTGACATTTCTTTAAGGACACATTCCATAGTTGTATTTAAACTAACAAAAGGAATCTGCTCGCCTTTATGCATGAGGTTTCTAATTTTGACGAGTTTCTTTCCCGCCTGTCCTTTGGGATGAACAAAAGCAAACTCCTCTTCACTGAATCCTTTTTTCCTCATCAGAGCAATGGCAAGTGCATCACCAATAGCTAAGGCAGCAGTGGAACTTGCTGTTGGAACGAGGCCGCTTGGCTCTGCTTCTTTTTCTACTTTTGCCTCAAGAACAACGTCACTGTACTTGGCTAGTTTTGAGTTTTTATTGCCGGTTATACCTATTAGTTTAATACCGATTCTTTTTACAAAATCCAGAAGTTCAACTATCTCTCTTGTATTACCGCTGTAAGAGATTGCAATAAGAATGTCCTTTTTAATTATCATGCCTAGATCCCCATGCCCGGCCTCGGCTGGATGTACAAATAGAGCAGGCGTCCCGCAGCTTGCCAGTGTCGCAGCAATCTTCCGGCCAACAAGTCCTGANTTTCCCATCCCAGTTACAATAACTCGTGCGGCTGCTGTGGAAAGAAGTTCTACGGCAAGTACAAAGTTTTTATCAAGATTTAAGGCTANACTCCTAACTGCGTTGGCCTCGATCTCAAGGACATTTTTTCCAATTTGAATGATATCATCTTCTTTCATTTTATTAGTTATTTCCTTATTAAAAATTATTTACGGTCTTTTTTAACTGGATTATCGAGGCTAAAAAAGCCCTTAAGTTGTTTAATTTAAAGGAATTGCGGCGGTCTGAAAGGGCCTCCACAGGATTATCATGGATTTCAAGAAAGATCCCATCTGCCCCTGCGCTAATACCTGCTNTAGCTATATACGGAATAAATTCAGCCTCTCCACCTGAAAAAGTCCCCTCTCCTCCTGGTTTCTGAACACTGTGGGATGCATCAATAACNACGGGAAAGCCCAGTCTCCCCATTATAGGGATAGAACGCACATCAAATACTAGATTATTGTAGCCAAAGGATGTTCCTCTCTCTGTGAGAATTATGTTTTTGTTTCCCTGGCTTACAACCTTATCGACAACATTTTTCATTTCATATGGAGATAAGAACTGGCCCTTTTTTATATTTAATGCCTTTTGAGTTTGTGCAGCTTCAATTATTAAATCAGTCTGCCGGCAGAGAAATGCAGGGATTTGGATAACGTCCAGCACTTCGGCAGCTTTATGGATTTGTTTTGTTTCATGCACGTCTGAAAGGACTGGAATGGAAAGCTCTTTTTTTATATCATGAAGAATTTCAATCCCTTTTTCAAGCCCAGGACCTCTATAGGATTTTAATGAAGATCTATTCGCTTTGTCGAATGACGCTTTGAAGATAAAAGGCAATTTTAAATTCTCGCAAATATTTCTTATTTCTTCTGCCATAAAGAAAGCATGTTCCCGGCTCTCAATGACACATGGACCTCCAATCAGGAAAAAAGGATTTGTACCGCCAATTTTAACCTCATTGTTTATTTTAATTTCTTTCTTAATAACAGACATTATTTTCTCCGGTAAGTAGCTTTATCCAGGTTAAATCCTTCTTATTATAAGAAATGAATTTAATCCTCCCGTCTTTTTTTTAAAAATTTTTCAACCTTGATTATATCTTTAGGGGAGTCAACACTCAAGGTCGAAAATGGGGTCTCTAATACTTTTATTTTATAACCATTCTCCAGGGCCCGGAGTTGTTCCAGTCTCTCTGTCTTTTCAAGCCTGGAAATAGGCAGCTTAATAAATTTTAAAAGAAAGTCTCTTTGGAAACCATATATTCCAATATGCTGCCAGAAAAAATCAAAAGGCTGAAAAGGAAGAGCCGATCGAGAAAAGTAAAGGGCATACCCGTTATTGTCTGACACAACTTTAACAATATTTCTATCATTGAGAAGGGAAAGATTTTTCATTTTAACCGCAAGGGTAGCCATGGATATTTTTTTATTCTGCATAGCAACAACAAGCTGATCGATCATTTCTTCTCTAATGAGCGGTTCGTCACTTTGTATGTTGATTATTATAGGAGAATCGATTTTACTGGCAATTTCGGCTGTTCTTTCAGTACCTGAGCTGTGATGCGAAGAAGTCATCCACGTCTCTGCACCAAATGACTCAGCAGCTTTGAAAATCTTTTCATCATCAGTGGCAATGATGATACGATCGAGTTGTTTTGCAGTTTGGACTCGCTCGTATACTCTCTGAATCATTGGTTTTCCAAGTATTAAAGCTAGTGGCTTTCCAGGGAACCTATGTGAACTATAGCGGGCTGGAATTATTCCTGTGGCTGATCTCAATATCATAATCCTGATTTAATATCCTTTTCTTCCTCAGTCTCTACTGTTTTTTTTAAAACTGGTTCAGACACTTTATCCGTAGTCTGACAGTTAGCTTCAAGATAAGCTCCTTCCTCTACGACCAATTTTGGGACAATAATAGTTCCAAACACACGTCCTGTTGAGTTTATTTCAACTCTTTCCTTTGCTTGAATGTTACCTTTGATTTCGCCATTAATAATAATATAACCGACTTTTATGTCTGCTTCCACTCTTCCATTTTCCCCGATTATAAGTATGGAGTCTGTATTTATTTTTCCCTTGAATCGGCCGTCAATCCGGAAAGACCCTTTAAAATCCAAATCCCCTCTAATTTCAGTATCCTTATCAAAGAATCCTGTAATTTTATTTTCGTCTATTTCTTTTCTTTTCTCTTTCATTCATTATCTCCTTTAATCTTTTCATAGATTTTGTTTAAATCGTCTACAGAAAAGTAGAAAATTTTTACTATGCCTTTATCCTGATTTCCAGAAATGGAAACTTTCATTCCCAGCTCCTTAAGAAGTTCTTCCTGAACAAGCAAAAGGTTGGGGCCCAAACGCTTTTTTCCTTTCCCTGGAACTTTTTGTTTAATCCTCTTGCTCATCTTTTCTGCGTCTCGGACAGAAAGATCTTTTTTTACGATTTGACGTGCAATATAAACCTGCATTTCTTGGTCATTGATTGTGATTAGGGTTCTGGCATGACTCATTGAAAGTTTATTATCTGCTATCATATCCTTTATTTCCTGTGGCAATTTTAAAAGACGTATATAGTTCGCAACCGAAGCCCTGTCTTTACCCACCTTTTCAGATATTTCTTGCTGTGTATATTTAAGCTCTTCAGTCATCTTTTTATAGGCTAAAGCAATTTCTAATGGATTAAGGTCTTCCCGCTGCAGATTTTCTATAAGGGATGCTTCAAGTTGTTGTTCATTCGTCATAGAGCGAATGAGGGTGGGAATTTTCTTTAGCCCTATTTTTTGGGCGGCGCGCCATCTTCTTTCTCCGATTATGATCTTGAAATATCCATCTTCAGGCACGGCAACAATTGGTTGTAAAATTCCTCTTTCTTTAATAGATTTAGCAAGCCCATTAATAGAATCTTCATCAAATTTTAATCTGGGCTGAATGGGGCTCGGTTTGAGTTTTTCTATGTCTATTTCAATGAATCTTTCTTCCTTTAGGATTCCGTAATCCTCTGGCAAGAATGCCTTTAACCCTTTTCCTAAAGCTTTCTTTTTCATCTGGCAAGTATCTCCCTGGCTAAATTTAAATAAGATTGAGCACCTTTTGATTTTATATCATAAAGAAGCACTGGTTTTCCAAAACTTGGAGCCTCTGCAAGTCTGACAGTCCGGGGAATTATTATCTCGTAAATTATCTCCTTAAGTGATTTGCGGAGTTCTGCTTCAACCTGTTTGGCAAGATTTGTTCGTTCATCGTACATAGTAAGAACAATTCCTTCTAAGGTTAAAGACTGATTGAAGTAGGTCCGCACTTCATCAAAAGTCCTGAGAAGGTCTGGAATGCCTTCCATACAAAAAAATTCTGTTTGGACAGGGATAAGAACGGAGTCTGCTGCTGTCAAAGCATTTATTGTTAAAAAACCAAGAGAAGGAGGACAATCAATAAAGATAAAATTGAAATATTTTTTTATCTTACTCAATGCGTTTCGCAGTCTTCCTTCTCTATTTTCCTGAGAAGAGATTTCCAGTTCGAATCCAGCTAATTCTGGAGAACAAGGACAGAGATAAAGGTTGGAAAGATCAGTAGGCCTAACGTAATCCATAATATAGCGGCCATTCATGAGTGAAGGATATATTCCTTTTTTTTCTTCTTTATTTTTACCTAAACCAATAGTAGCCATCCCCTGAGTATCAAGGTCAATTATTAGAACTCGCATGTTTTTTAATGCCAAGGATGCGGAAAGATTAATAGCTGTTGTTGTTTTTCCAACCCCACCTTTTTGATTGGCGACAGCAATAATTTTATTCATCGTCTTTCAATGTTCCACGTGAAACATTTATTATCCCTGCTTTTCCTTGTTTTTAATCTTGATATAAACATGAATGTTAATAATGGCAGCCGGTGTTACACCTGGAATTCTTTTTGCTTCTCCTATTGTTTTTGGATTGAATTTTTCCAGTTTTTCTATCACCTCTGCCGATAGTCCGGAGATTTTTTTAAATTCTATATTTTCAGGGATTCTTTCCCTTTCGAGTTTAATAATCTGTGCAATCTCTTTTGTCTGTCTTTTTAAATAACCCTCATATTTTACTTCTGATTCGATATGACGTATTTCTTCAACCGATAAGTCAACATCAGGTTTTTTGTATTCTACCACATTTTTAAAATTTGAATGAGGTTTTTTTAAGAAGTCCTTTAAAGAAATTTTTTCTCTGTCTTTGGTAATCATTTTTTCCTTTTGAAGGAAATTCATGACTTTATTGGTCCGTTCTTGCTTTTCCAGGAATGCTTCCCAAGTTTTCTCATTAATAAGTCCAAGCTTATTACCATATTTCATCAATCTTTTGTCTGCATTGTCAATCCGTAGGAGCAGACGATATTCTGCCCTGGAAGTAAAGAGCCGATAAGGTTCTTCTACTCCTTTTGTTATGAGATCGTCAATAAGGACACCTATATATCCTTCATCCCTCCGCAGAATGAAGGGGTTTTTTCTTATTATTTTTAAAACAGCGTTTATACCTGCCATTAAACCCTGGGCTGCTGCTTCTTCATAGCCCGAAGTTCCATTAATCTGTCCGGCAAGGTACAAATTTTCGATGTTTTTTATTTCAAGAGTGGGATAAAGTTGTATAGGATTGACAGCATCATACTCGATGCCGTAAGCTGGCCTCATGATTCTTGCCTGGTCTAATCCTGGGATGCTCATAAGAATTTCCTTTTGAATGTCAATAGGTAGGCTTGAGGAGATACCGTTAACATAGATTTCTTCCGTTTCAATCCCTTCGGGTTCCAGAAAAAATTGATGCCTCTTGTGGTGGGGAAATTTGACAACTTTATCTTCAATTGAAGGACAGTAACGTATGCCGACACCTCTTATTTTTCCGCTGTAGAGAGGAGATTTATCCAGGTTTTTAAGGATGATCTCTTGAGTTTTTGAGTTCGTGTGCCCGATATAACATACGATCTTGTTTTCCAACTGTTTTTTCGTGCGGAAAGAAAATGGAACCGGTTTTTCATCTCCTGGTTGAGGATCAAACTGCCGCCAGTCTATACTTTCATTATAGAGCCTCATAGGTGTGCCTGTTTTTAATCGAAACATTTTTAGGCCCAATTTTTTCAAATTTTTACTCAACTCTTGAGATGCGGGTTCGTTGGCTCTTCCGGCAGGGTAGCTATTAAGCCCTATATGAATAAGGCCGTTTAAGAAAGTCCCAGGCGTGAGAATAACAGCTTTAGCATGCAATTCACTACCTTCTTTTGTTTTTACGCCGTATGCTTTGCTATTCTTTGAGAGAACTTCTGTTACTATCCCCTGGAAAAGCGTTAAATTTGGGACTTTTTCCAGCCATTTTTTCATAGTCAGTCTGTAGATAGCCTTATCGGATTGAGCCCTTGGCGCTTGAACTGCACCTCCCCTACTTCTGTTCAGCAGCCTAAACTGGATGCCTGTTTCGTCAGCCAAGAGCCCCATCAGACCGCCCAGAGCATCGATTTCCCTGACCAGATGTCCTTTGGCAAGGCCTCCTATTGCCGGGTTACATGACATCTGCGCGATCGTCTCAAGATTTATGGTAATAAGGCAGGTTTTAAGGCCCATCGTGCTTGCTGCATAGGAAGCTTCGCAGCCTGCATGCCCTGCACCGACTACGATAACATCATATTTATTAATAATGCTCATTTTTTCTATTTTCCGATACAAAAATGGCTGAATATATCTTCAATTATCTCGTCCGTGCGAATCTCGCCTGTAAGTTGACCCATCAGTGGTATTGTTTTTCGGATCTCTTCTGAATACATTTCCTCGGAGTAGCCATCTTTTAGGAGTTGCATAGCTTTTGTCAGTAAATTAAAGATGCCTTCAAGAATAAATTTTTGCCTTAGATGGAGAATAACCTCTTTATTTCTGTTTTGCCCTGGGACAAATATCTCGTGGATTTTTTCTTTGAGTTTTCCAAGGTTAATTCCCTTTAAGGCAGAAATGCTTATAACCGGAAGAGTTTTATTTATCTCTTTGATTTTTTTTATATCTATTTTCATTGGGAGGTCAATTTTGTTTAACAAGAGGAGCATTTTTTTATTTTTAAATTTTTTAATTAATTCGAAGTCCTCTGCAGTCTCTTTCTGAGAAGCATCAATCATAAGAAGAATCCCATTGGCCTCGGATGCCAATTTTTTACTTCTCTTCATAGCTTCTTCTTCAAGTGGATGAACAGCATTATCCAGGCCTGCCATATCAATCAGGTTGAAAAATGAGTCCTTTATTTTTATTTTTTCCTGTATGTAGTCCCTTGTTGTCCCAGGATGTTGATTTACTATAGCTCTTTGTTTTTCAAGAAGAGAATTAAATAATGTTGACTTTCCAACATTTGTTCTTCCTGTGATAGCTAAAGTCAGGCCTTTAATAAGAATTTCCCCAAGATCGTAGCTATCAGTAAGTTGCCTGACAGCAAATATTGCCTTTTCTATTGCCTTCGTGATTTGTTTTGAAGATATTTTCAGGCCATCTTCAGGAAATTCAATGCTGGCTTCGATTTGAGACAAGAGATGGATAATCTTACTACGAACTGAATATACCCTTTTTGAAAGTCCCCCTTCCAGCTGGTGAAAGGATATTATTGCCTGTCTCAATGTAGAGGCCTTAATAATATCATTAACTGCTTCTGCCTGGAGAAGATCAATTCTTCCATTAAGATAAGCTCGAAGAGTGAACTCTCCAGGCCTGGCATGCCTCGCTCCTTCTTTTATTCCCAGACGGACTACTTCTCCAAGAATTAAAGGGCTTCCATGACAGCTAATTTCTACGACATCTTCTGATGTATAACTATGAGGGCCTTTAAAATAAGTCATATAAGCTTTTTCAAAATATTCTTTCTTGCCAGGATTATAAATGATTCCAAGCATTGGACGTCTAATTGGAATTTTTATGCTGTTTTTGTTAGGTTTGAATATTTTTTTTGCAATATTAAGTGACCTTTCTCCACTCAGACGTACAATCCCCAACGCACCCTGACCAAGAGGAGTTGAAATAGCAATAATCGTGTCTGAAAACATTCTTATATATTAAACTGTGAGATATAAAACGTAAAGAAAAAATGGATCTAGAAGAATCAAGAGAATACTCGGATTGAATTATAATATTCTATGTTAACAATAAAAACGATATATTGAGTAGTACGCTATTCTTTTTCATTGAAAATCCTTATTCTTTTCATAAAGCCATCACCGATACTTTCTGTTGTGATTCCCGGAACTTGATTAATGGCAACATGAACAATCCGTCTCTCATAGGGATTCATCAAATCCAGGATCTCGTTTCGACCGGATTTTTGTACTTGGTTCGCAATATGTTGGACATAATCTTTCAATTCGCGTTCTTTCCGCTGTCTGAAAAAGTCGCAGTCAGCCTGAACTTTTTTTGTAGAAACTTTGTTGAGAACGTGCTGAAATGACAGAAGAAGCAAACCGTCTTTCCAAAGTAGTAAGTGTTTATCTTCACCATCGAAAATAATATAAATCATATCGTTTTTTTTCTTTGTGTAGTAATTGATATCAAGTGGATAGAGGGTAAGTAGTTTATCAAGGAAGTCTGTAACAGCTAATTCTCCTGACTTTTTTTTTGGCCAAGTACGGATAACGATTTCTTTACTACCGATCCCGAATAGTTTAGTTTTTTCTGCGACAACCTCATAGTTAATCTGGTCACGGCTAAGTTTTAAAACATGCTCGGCAAGACTGATCGCATCTTCCAGATTCCTTCCCTTGAATTCTTGTTCTAAATCATTTTTTTCGTTTTTTTCCATGAGAAACCCTCTTTTTTTTATGTAAGTAACGATTCATGATGTATTGTTGTCCGATTTGGAGAACATTGTTTGTCAGCCAGTAAAGAACAAGACCGCTTTGAAANTTCATGAAAAAGATAGTCATAATTACCGGCATGATAAGCATCATTTTTTGCTGGGTGGGTTCAGCAGATGTAGGAGTCATCTTTTGACTGATAAATTGTGTTATCCCCATTAATATTGGAGTNACATAATATGGATCTTTAATTGAAAGATCTTTTATCCAGAAGATAAAAGGACTTTGTCTGAATTCAACAGCGATTANAAGGAGCCTGAAAAAACCCCAGAAAATAGGGAGCTGAATCAACATGGGNAGGCAACCTCCAGCAGGGTTTATGCCATGTTCCTTATAAATCTTCATCATCTCTTCATTCATTTTGCGGCGCTGNNCAATGTCTTGTTTGGCTTTTTTATATTTGGCTCGAAGAGCTTTTATTTTAGGCTGGATTTCCTGCATTTTTGCCATTGATTTTGTGCTGCTGTAAGTCAAAGGGAAACAGATGATTTTAATTATAATTGTAAGGATGATAATGCAAAATCCCCAGTTAGGAAATACTTTATGAGTAGATTTAATCGCTTTGTAAAGAATCTCAGCTATAAATCCGAAGAGGCCAAATCTTATTATCTTTTTTGTTTCATGGCCAAATGTATTCAGAGTGTCGAATTGTTTGGGGCCAATAAAGGCTTTCTCAGTGCTGCTTACAGAGAGAAAAAAATATGGGACCTGGTTCTTTTCCTCCCTCAGGAAAGTAGCACTCCCCTCTTGTGGAGAGGTAAGAAACAGTGCTGTAAAATACTGGTCCTCATAACCTACCCACTGAATATGATAATGAGTATTTTCTCCAGGATTATCAACATTGTATTTTCTTTCTTCTTGATGCAAGACTTTTTTACCTGAATATACTGATATTCCTCTTGTCCTTCCAAATCGCTGTTTTTGGGTTACTGCTGAAGGGTTGCCAATGCTAGGCCCCCAGATAATATTAGGTTCGATTTTTTGACTATTTCTCCAGACCTCTATGTTGATATCAACATCATATTTGCCATCTTTGAATGTAAAGGTTTTTTCGACTCTGTTTCCTTTCCCGTCAGCATACTGGAAATGCAGTTCTTCTCTCCGTCCTTCTTTCAAATCCAATGTCTTCCTTGAAGATTTATAAAAGGCTTTGTTAATTACATTATCAAAGAAAGAATCACCCGTACTCAGTAAAAACGGGTATTTATCTATTTCTTCAGAATGAGCAGAAATGAGTTCCAGGTCTTCCTTGTCCTCATCTTTAAATTCTTTAAATTTCCAGCTTCTTAACAAGGCCCCTTTATTACTCCATACAGCTCGATATAATGATGTATCAACAACAATTTGTTTTTCGATTTGCTCATAGACAGGTTGAAAGTCAATTTTTTCCGCACTTTTTATGGTCTCGGGAGAAGTCACACCTTCTTTTTGGAGAGAGCTTGCCTCAGATTTTTGTTCAATTTCCATTGTAGGCTTTGAAATCGGTTCTGGCGGAGGTTCTTTCTTAAAGAAAACAGCCTGCCACAGAAATAAGACCAAGAAAGAGAGGACAATAGCTAATAATAATCTTTTTTCCATTTTAAAATCCTTTATGGAACAGGATCGACTCCTCCAGGGTGAAGCGGATGGCATTTAAGGAGCCTTTTTGTTCCTAGAAATATTCCCTTGATCAGGCCGTACTTTTTTATTGCTTCATAAGTATATATTGAACATGAAGGATAAAAGCGGCAGTGGTTACCAATAAGAGGAGAGATTAAGGATTTGTAGCTTCTTATTAAGAATAAAGCAATATTTTTCATTAAGTTTGATTTCGCTAACTATTCTGGATCATTCACAAGCCAACCAGACCTATTACGATCTAGACTACTCCAAGGTTGATATGATTTTAATTGTTTCATTGCATCGGCAATTTTTATGAATAATTCAGGCTAATTGATCTTACGGCATTGATGTAATCTTCTTGAAGATTAAGCCATGATGTTTCCTGAATCTCTTTTTTTACAATAATGATAATATCCATAGGGTTATTAAAGAATTCTTTATTGCTCCGGAATAAATTCCTTATCCATCTCTTTATTTTATTTCTCTGAACCGAATTGCCTGTTTTCTTACTAACGACTACACCCATTCTGGAAAAACTTAACTTATTAGAGAGATAAACAAGCGTAAAATATCTTCCTCTAAAACGTTTGCCTTTTTTATAAAGAAATAAAAAATCTTCCTTTTTTCTTATCCTCTCTTGAGGGTTAAGAGTTTCAGACATCAGACGGAAAGTTTTTTTCTGCCTTTTTGTCTTCTATTCTTAATGACATTCTGGCCACCATTAGTCTTCATGCGGACTCGGAAGCCATGAGTTTTATGTTTTCTTCTTCTGTTTGGTTGAAATGTTCTTTTCATTTTTTTATCTTTGAGTAAAATATGTTAATAAACTTGCAGACTTCTGTCAAGCTGGAAAATAATTCGATTAATCTGAATTATTCCTAAGTTAAGGTTGCTAAAGATATAAGGCACAACGAATGAAGCTACCGTTGTTTCACGACACAGCTTAGCCCGCGAATATATTGTAACACAGCAGGCACAGTGTGAGATCGGGACATGTTGGGTCAGCTCACCCAAACGGTGAAAAATGCCGATTATTATAAAATCTTTAAGCCGTATCCTTTTAATCCGATAAAATAATTTTATGACTTTACCAAGGAAAATATATTGGCACCTAGTTCCGTGCTTCCTGCTGATAAAATTTTGTATCTCTAATCGACAATTCATTTTCCCAGACCCCATTGGTAAAAAACGTAAGCTCAACGCTTGCTATAGCAGGATAAGAGGGGTAAACAACCTTGTCCAGCCTGGATTTGACTATTATTTCATAATTTATTATAATAGGAAAAAATGAATTCATTTAAGATTGGAGATAAAATAATTTATCCCAATCAAGGAATTGGGGTTATAGAAGATATAAAACAAGAAAATTATTTTGGAGAAAGTTTTAATCTTTATCATGTAAGAATTATTTCTAATAATACATTGGTCTTAATCCCTTCTTCTAACACAGAAGAAATAGGAATTCGAAAGCCAGTTTCAGAAGACAACATTGAAAAAGTTTTTAATTTTATGAGAAGTGGGCTCGTCGATGTTGCTATGAACTGGAAAGGAAGATATAAAGGATATCTTGAGCTTATGAGAGGCGGACATATCCTTGATATCGCATTAGTCTTGAAGAGCCTTTACTACCTAAGCTTAATCAAGCCTCTTTCTTTTAGAGAGAAAAAAATGATGGAAAAAGCAAAAGATCTTGTGGTTTCAGAGATTTCTGAAGTATCTTGTATTCCGTTTTCTAATATAGAAAAAAGAATTTTTGATAGTTTATCCTTATGCTTTGAAAATGTTCCCAGCCAAGTAGATACTTGATTTTCAAATTATGTTATTTCCTGCCATCCTTCTTTTTTTTCTGTTTCTTCTGTTAAGCGCATTTTTTTCCTCTTCTGAGACAGCGTTTGTAGCAGCTAATCCTTACAGAATTGATTATTTAGAAAAGAAAGGTTCCAAAAGCGCAAAGTTAGTCAGGAAAATGCTCAGAAGAGTGGATGACTTGCTCGCCACTATTCTCATCGGTAATACTCTGGTTAACACAGCAGCGGCCTCAATAGCCACTTTTATCTTTGTCTCCTTCATACCTTCTAATAAAAACCAGGCTGTTGTTCTGGCTACAGTATTAACAACTTTCCTGATTCTCGTTTTTTCCGAGATCACACCAAAGACATATGCTGCTTATAATCCTGTTAAGCTTTCATTTCTATTCGTACAGCCAGTAAGATTCTTTATTGCGATTTTTTATCCCCTTGTAAAGATATTTACCTTATTAACCCGCTTGATATTTCCATCACAAAGAAAAACGGGCGGGAGATATCCATCTCTTAATGAAGAGGAAATAAAAGTTTTATTCGCAATGGGAGTCAAAGGCATGTCTTCTCTCCGTAAAAAGATGATTTCAGGGGTTCTGGAGATCGGGTCTCGCCCAATCAGAGAAATCATGGTTCCCCGCCCCAAAGTCGTTGCAATTGAGATAGAATCGTTACCAGTACAAATACTCGATCTAATTCGCACCGCTGGATTTTCTAGATTTCCTGTCTATAAAGGCCGCTTGGACAATGTTAAAGGGATCATCCACGCAAAAGATATTATTCCCTATCTTATTGATAATAATGAAATTAACATAAAAGAACTCTTAAGGAAATCTCTTTTTGTGCCGGAATCGGCGTCTCTAGAAAAGGTCTTGATTCAAATGCAGGAAAGTGCAACTCAGTTGGTTTTTGTAGTGGATGAATTCGGTAATATGGAGGGGATTGTAACTCTTGAAGATATAATTGAAGAGATAGTTGGAGAAATCCAGGACGAGTATGATGCCAAACAAGAAAAACTGATTATTAAGGCAAATGAAAATATCTATATTGTAAGAGGGAATGCTGCAATAAAAGAAGTTAATCAGAATATCCCCATTGATATTCCTGTGACAGGGGAATACACAACATTGGCCGGGTTCTATCTTAACGAATTTGGTAAAATACCTCAAGATGGAGATGTCTTAGAGTACAAGGGACACAGCTTTGAAGTAAAAAAAATGAAAAAGCGGCATATCGAGTTAATCAGGATCGTTTTAAGACAAAAAGACTATAATGAGAATAATCGCAAAAAATAAAAAGGCTTTTTTTAACTACGAAATACTGGAAAAGTATGAAGCCGGGATTTCTCTGCTCGGGAGCGAGGTTAAATCTATCAGAGAAGGGCGAATAAGTTTGAAAGAAAGCTATGCAGAAATCAAAAGAGGGGAAATTTTTCTTATTAATTGCCATATTAACCCCTATGAAGCCGCGAACAGGTTTAATCATGACCCGCTAAGAGAAAAAAAGCTGCTGCTTCATCGCAGGGAAATAAAACGTCTGACAGGAAAAGTAAAAGAAAAAGGTCTGACTCTTATTCCAACAAAAGTTTTTATTAGCAATCAAGGAAACGTGAAAGTTGAAATATCTCTTGGTAAAGGTAAGAAAGCATATCAAAAGAGAGAGGCCATCCGTGAGAGGGATCGAGACAGAGAGATGAGAGCAGAGTTAAAAAACTGGCATTGACAGAACCATGCTAGCAACATATTCTGCAATTGCGGGGGCAGCAGTCAAGCCCGGGGATTCTATTCCTATAAGATTAATAAAATTTGGAAGCCCTCTCATGGATTCTTCCTTGATAATAAAATCTCTAAATCCATCACCGTCATCATGCTTCCGCCTAGACCTTATGCCTGCAGTGTCAGGAAAAAGATCTTCTTCATTGATATCACCGAAATAATCTTTTGCAGCTGTGTAGAACTCATATTTATGGTCTGGATTTACTCTGTAGTCAATATCGTCAATATAAAAGGAATTAGGTCCTAGTTTCATACCCCCGGCAAGATCTATAACGAGATGAATCCCAAGGTCAAGTTCATCTGGAGGAACTGCATAGATCAATCGGCTTACATCCAGTTTTCTTCGTAGAGAAAAGTATTCACCCTTGCAATATCTGAGACGGTGTCTCTCACTGTCAATATCTATACCGGCCATAGATGCTATATGGTCTGAAAATAATCCTGCAGCATTTATAACAATCTTGGAGAGAAAATGGTAGTTTTCCTTTTTGATCGTTAAAATATACCCTCTGGACGAAGGCTCTATGTCTGTTACTTCTGAATCGTATACAATAATACCACCATCCTTCTCAAATTGTTTCACATAAAAATCCATAAGTTCATGTGAATTTATTATCCCTGTTGAGGGAGACCATAGTGCGCCAAAACCTTTAACATTGGGTTCTGCCTTCTTCAATTCTCTCTTACTCAATATTTCTAAACCTTCAACTCCATTTTGCTCACCTTGCACTTTTATACGCTCAATATCTTTCATTTCAGATTCATCACGGGCAATGATTAACTTTCCTGTTTTGTTGAATCCTATCTCCCTTTTTTCGCATAGTTTATAGAGAAGATTATTGCCTCTTACACACATTTTAGCTTTTAAGGACCCTGTCTTGTAATTCATCCCTGCATGAATCACTTCACTATTACGGCTGCTTGATTCCAGGCCAAAGCTTGTATTTTTTTCTAATATGAATATCTGTTTATTTAGACATGCAAGCTTAGCTCCAATTGCGAGTCCAACGACTCCTGCTCCGATAATTGTAATATCAACTTTTTCCATTGGTCTATTTCTTTTTCTCTGTCCAAAATTATTTTTATAGGGTTTGAAATATTGTATCAATCTTCACAGGAATCTTTTATTTAGTTTCTTTGTCTGATTTTTCCATATTCAGCAGTTTATATATCCGGCTAATAATATCTTTTATATCAACTGGCTTTTCCATGAAATCGTCTGCCATGCACTCCATTGCTTCACGCCTGAGAGCAATGCCCTTGTATACAGCAGTCATCAATATGACCTTGATGCGATTAAGCTCAGAAGATTCTTTAATTTTCTTGCACAGATCTAATCCATGAATCTTTGGAATTAACATATCGGTGATTAAAATATCTGGCTTTTCACGTTTAACTAGTTCATAGCCTTCTGCTCCATCTTTGGCGCTATAAACCCAAAATCCACGCATGATTAATGCTTTTTCAAGCATGGCCAGAGTTACTCTGTCGTCGTCAATTATTACAATTTTCTTCTGCATTTTTTTTCTAACTCTAGCATAAATAATTTTTAACTATATTTCAAAGAAAATAATTTTCACAATTTTCTGAAATTCTATCAACTTTATTAAAGCTTTTACCGGCGCTACAGAAGAGAATTATCTCATTTATCTTGTAAAATATGGGCTAAGCTAGCTGCTATTAAGGTTGTCTACAATAAAGCCAACTGTATAGTCCGGTTCACTCCCATTAACTGTTTCTGAGTATACTGATTTAACTATTTTCTATCTACCGTCTATCTTTTAGAAAGGTTTCCATCTTTTCTTCGAGCAGTTTAGCTTTCTTTAAGGCCGACTCTCCAACCAGCCGCTTCTTTAACCTTATAAGATCTTGTCTTAACTCTTCAACAGTGTTTATAACATCTTGTGCGTCAGCAGTAACATCCATGCCGCTAACCCCTGACATGCGCATGGCCTGCTGATACCGGGACAAGGCAGCATTATAATCTTTCTCCAGCATCTTTAACTGCTGCTCTTCTTCCGAGAGATCTCTGCCTGCGAAGTGATTGTAAGCAAGATAGCCAGCTGCCAGGATAACGATTAAAAAAATAACCTTTTTTATTTTTTCCTCCTGCTTTTAGTACCTAACGAACATAGAAATTATATTTAATAAAATGAACTATTTCAAAAGAAAAATACTTGTTTAGCCTAAAGCGGATTATCTTCAGCAATTATGCTATTCCTTAGAAAGTGGCGGCTTAGTCCCATTTGACTTCAAGTTTTCTCTTTGTTATAAATTTTTTATATTTACTTAAAAGGACAAAATCATGAACAAAGCATTAGTATGTGGAGCAGGTGGCTTTATAGGAAGTCATCTTGTAAAAAGGCTAAAAAAAGATGGTTATTGGGTTCGTGGAGCGGATATTAAAAAGCCTGATTTTTCTGAAACAGCGGCTGATGAGTTTCTTATCCTTGACCTCAGAGAACAGCAAAATTGTAAGAATGCAGTTATAACTCCTGAAGGAGGAGCCTTTGATGAAGTTTTTCAATTAGCTGCAGATATGGGAGGCATGGGATTTATTCATTCTGCCGAGTGTGAAATAATGCGGAACAGCGCGTTAATCAATATTAATATGATTGATGCAAGTGCTAAGAGCGGTGTAAAAAGATATTTCTTCTCTTCTTCTGCTTGTGTTTACCGAGATATGGATTATGATGAGGCCGAATTGTCAGAGGGTGATGCCTATCCTGCCATGCCGGATAACGAATACGGTTGGGAAAAACTTTATGCCGAAAGAATGGCCATGGCTTACGGCCGGAGATATGGACTCATAATCAGGCTTGCACGTTTTCAGAACTGTTATGGACCGGAAGGAACATGGCACGGAGGCAGAGAGAAAGCTCCGGCGGCACTTTCTAGAAAAATTACAGAAGCCGAGGATGGAGGAATAATAGAAGTATGGGGGGATGGGACAGCAATGCGTGCATATACGTATATTGATGACATGATCGATGGAATCGCAATGCTAATGCAGTCAGAGCTTGAAAACGGTGTCAATATCGGACGCCAGGAATATGTTTCTGTAGATGAACTAGTTGGAACAATTGCTGATGTTGCCGGAAAGAAAATACATATCAAACATATTAAAGGACCTGTCGGAGTTAAAGCAAGAAATTTTCGTATTGACAGAATAACTTCCATCGGCTGGAAATCCAGGTTTTCGCTAAAAGAAGGTATTGCTCTTACCTATCCCTGGGTTAAGTCCCAGGTTGACGCCAATAAATAGTCCGTGCCCAAACTAAAAGAATATTTCATTATGTCAAGGGGATACCATGCATAAGCTGTTAAAGCCCTGGGATTATCTTATTTTAACAGCTTCAAACGAAGAGCAAGCTGCTGCATATAAAATCCAGCTTCAGTTGAGACAAAAATTAGGTCTTATTCAAGACGTTAAGCAGATTATGGCAGTTTCCGATCCCGGCGGCAGGCGCATTGGAAGCGGCGGAAGCACAATCTTTTGTATTATGAAAGTGCTCCAGCGAGAACTGACAGGGTGTGGAGATCATTCAAAGTCTCCATCCTCATGGCAGAAAATTCTTCAACGGCTGCGGATCTTAATTATTCATGCCGGAGGTGATTCCAGAAGGCTTCCGGCTTATGGTCCATACGGAAAAATCTTCATGCCTTTACCTGGAGAGTCAGACAGTGCTCTGGGAACAACATTATTCGACCGGCAACTGCCTGTCTATCTTAAACTGCCTGTTTCTGAATCAGGGGAAGGACAGATCGTGATAACCACGGGGGATGTACTCCTCGATTTCAATCCAGAAGAAGTTTGTTTCGCAGAGCAGGGTATTACCTGTCTTGGCTGTCTTGCTTCCCCAGACGTGGCAAAGAACCACGGAGTGTTTTGCTCTGGACACAGCGGAACAGTCAGAATATTTCTGCAAAAACCTTCTATTAGAGAACAGAACAAATATGGAGCAGTAAATCGATACGGACAGTCATTGCTGGATATAGGCGTTATGAATCTTGATGCATCTGCTGCCGTGAAGCTGCTCCAGATTTGTGAATTCAGCGAAAATAATAAAGGAAAATTTGTATGGGATGGTCCTTTAACTCAGGAAATTACTGCTTCAGGGCTCGATCTCTATCGCGAGATATGTTGTGCCATGGGAAAAGATGAATATTTTCCCCACTATCACAGTTCCCTGCATGCTAGAGGTTCAAAGATCAGTAAAGGCTTCCTGGAGAAAATCTTTAAGACCATATCAGAAATTCCTTTTCATGTACACACATTGTCACATTGCTATTTTCTGCATTTCGGCACGATGCGCCAACTTATTGAGAGCGGCACTGATTTATTGAGTATAGATCACACTTCCTCCCGTCCTTATGATTGTTTGAGTATTAACAATGAAATAACAGATGGCGGCCATATTACAGGCGTGAGCTCGTGGATTGAAGGATGCAGAATAAAATCAGGCTTAACTCTTGGCGGCGAAAATGTTGTTGTTGGATTGAATATAGAAGAACCATTGTCGATTCCCAGGAAATGCTGCCTGGATGTCATAAGAGGCTCCAGTCAAAACGACAAGCAGGTTTGGTTTGTAAGGTTATACGGAATCGATGACAAATTTAAAGATTCTGTAGAAAGAGGGGCAAAAATCTGCAGCATTCCTGCCCCTGACTGGATAAAAACGGTTGGAGCCTCTAATGAAGATGTATGGCCTAAGGACTTACCGGATAATGAAAAAAACATCTGGAATGCCCGCATTTTCCCAGCAGTATCTTCCCATCAGGACTACATGAAATGGCTCTGGATGTTTGACCCTGCAAAATCTTCAAAGAGGGAAAAACAGGCATGGATAACTGCTGAAAGATACAGTCTTGAAGAAATCGCCAACCTGGTAGACCATGGTTTTTTTTATAAAAGACGGGTAGATAATCGTGTCAAAATAGTCTGTAGTTCCCTAATGTTTCGATTCCAGAGCAATTTTTCCGCAGAAGACCTGGCCTTTATTTTTAAAAATTTAACGAAATCGAACCGTTTAAACTTGGTAATAAATATAATTAAAGAAGCTTACAGGCAATATGGCAAAAAAGAAGCTGTCCCGGGTCTGGAACACCTCGAATTTTCACGGGTCATACACAGCCTCGGGTCTGCAATCTGTAAATCAATAGAAGAAAGCAATGTTGATTGGGAAGGGACATTATGTAAACTCAATGATATGCTTCCTGGCAGTGAGAAGTCATGGCTTGAATCCATAGGACTTGGAATCCGTGATGGTCAGGATGCCTTAAACTGGGGAAGTAAGGCGAAAGATGCTGCTTTTGAAAATATAAGCCAGACTATTGTATTAAGCAAGAGAAGGTTTTCATGGTATCCCAAAAATGCTTTACGCAGCGATGAGATCATCTGGGGTCGCGCGCCGGCCAGGCTTGATCTGGGGGGCGGGTGGACAGATACGCCTCCATATTCGCTCGAGTATGGAGGCTGTGTGATCAATGCCGCAGTTGACCTGAATGGTCAGCCTCCTATACATGTATATTTGCGGAGTGTTGACAAACCTGAGATCCGTATAAATTCTATCGATTACGGGGTTAATGTTTCTATTAAGGAACTTGATGAATTATTAGATTACAGGGAAGACACGAGTAAATTCGGGCTTGCTAAAGCTGCTTTGGCTCTATCAGGATTCTCTCCAGAAAATGCATCATGGCCGGGAGGAACCAGAACTCTCGAGGAAATGCTCAGACTATTCGGGGGAGGAATAGAACTGACCACCCTTGCGGCTATTCCAGGCGGGAGCGGCCTCGGAACTTCAAGCATTATGGGAGCTGTATTGATATCTGTGATCAACCGGATGATAGGAAAAGAGCTGACTAATCGTGAGCTTTTCCATTGTGTTTTAAAGCTCGAACAGGAGCTAACTACAGGGGGCGGTTGGCAGGATCAGATAGGTGGAACTGTTGACAGTGTGAAAATGATCAATACCGGACCAGGCATGATTCCGGACCCGACAATTCATTATGTTCCTTCGGATGTGCTTAACCCGAAGTCCAACGACGGACAAACCTTGCTTTACTATACAGGATTAAGGCGTCTCGCAAAGAATATACTGCGAAATGTTGTCGGTAACTATCTTGACCATAACAGGGCATCCATAGCCACTCTGAGAAAACTCCATAAGCTGCCCCCTTTGATTATGGAAGCGATGGCTTCTAAAAACATGAAACAATTTGGAGAAATGATTGATCTGGCATGGAGACTGAACAAGCAGATCGATCCGGATTCGACAAATCCCGTTATTGAGGAAATTCTGAATAAATTTAAACCGTATATGTACGGTGCTAAACTGCTTGGTGCTGGGGGCGGAGGTTTTTTACTTGTCATATGCAAATCCCCCGGAGATGCAGAAGCTGCCCGCACCTTGATGAAAAATACTCCGCCTAACCGCCTAGCAAGGTTTTTTGATTACGAAATAAGTCCTGATGGTCTGGTAGTTACTGTCTGCTGATTGAGGGCCTGTCTCAGGTTAATAATCAACCTGAGCTGTTGATTATTAAAGTATCAGGAGGTGCCATGAAAAAACATAATGGAACTTTGATTTTGGCGCTGTTGTTTCTTATTTCTATTTCAGGATGCAAAACACAGCCACCCAGCCAGACCGATCAGAAATCAGAGCGATTCGGAAGCTTGATTAAAGTCAGGACGGAATTCGAAGAAAGGTATATTATACTGCACAAACACACATTTCCTTATGTCCTTAAGACGATATACGAATCTAATATGCGCAACTATTCCATATTTCTGCTAAAAGGCACATTGTTTTCATTCTATGAGTATATTGGGACTAATTATCAGGCTGACATGGAAAAGATCGGACAGGATAAAACAACTCAGGAATGGTGGAAATTAACAGATCCGATGCAGAAACCGCTGGAAAACAGGAAAGAAGGTGAATGGTGGGCGGCAATGGAAGAAATCTTTCATCATGGAAAAAAACATGTTCCCTCAGCCAAAGCCATGAGATACGCTTATACAGCCGAATTAATAGGCTGCGATTTGCAAACCAAATTGAACCTTCCAGAAATATTGAAACAGGCAGACATTCAAAATCTTTGTATTTATCGAAAAGAGAACAGATTGTATACTTATTTTGAATGTTACGAAAAAGATCCTGATGCAGACAGAGAAATATTAGAACGTGGACTCAATGATTTAATCACGCAGGTTTCCCCTGGTGTATCCTATGTCCGATGGAGCAGGATGGAAGAAGTCTTTCATACAGATTAGGCAACGAAAATTATCCAGGGTATTCTGCCTGGATTATTGACGCAAGATTTTAATATCAACGAGGTAAATATGATTGAAGGTGTTCAACCTTTACATGTGATAGATTTTGCTGTAATCGCAGTGATCGTCTTGACTCTGGTTGCAGTAGGGATGATCAGAGGCCATAAACTCAGAGGAAATATAGATTTTTTCCTGGCAGGAAGAAATGTTAGATGGCCAATGATAGGCTTCTCAATTTTTGCAAGTAATATTTCAGCAGAACACCTGGTTGGCCTGGCCGGTGCCGGATATATGTGCGGCCTCCTTCATGGAAACTATGAATGGATGGCATCCGGAAGTCTCTTGCTGCTGGCTTTGGTATTTGCACCTTATTATCTTACGACAAAAGTCAGTACAATGCCTGAATTTCTGGAGAGAAGGTACAGCCGTAAGTGCCGTGATTTTTTAGGCTGGCTGAATGTTACAACAACAGTGTTTATCCGGTTAGGAGTTGCACTCTATGCAGGTGGATTAGTAATCCATGCGTTTCTGGGCTGGCCCCTGTGGACGAGTATAATCATTCTATCCGTACTGGCTGCAAGCTACACAATTGTCGGGGGCCTTGCTGCTGTTGTGGTGACAGAAACATTTTCGGCTAATATCATGATAATAGGTTCTATAGTGCTGGTGGTTATTGGATTAGTAAAAGTCGGTGGAATAAGCCAGTTGGTTTCAAAAGTACCTTCTGATTATTGGTCAATGCTGCGTCCGGCAAGCGATCCGGAAATGCCGTGGTATGCGATTGTCTTCGGATATCCTGTATTAGGAATATGGTACTGGTGTACTGATCAGCTGATGGTGCAGCGGCTGCTTGGGGCTAAGGATTTAAGGCATGGACAGCTTGGAGTGATATTTGCAGGCTTCATTAAAATACTCCCGGTTTTTATATTTGTCCTGCCTGGGATTATTGCTTTTGCCATGTATCCAGGCCTTTCAAATGGAGATCTGGCATATCCAACAATAATCACAAACTGGCTGCCTGTTGGATTGACTGGAGTTATGGTTGCAGTACTTATTGTAGCCCTGCTGAGTACTATGGATGCCGGACTTAATTCGATCAGTACGATTTTCACACTGGATATTTTCCGGAAGTGGATGCCGAATGCCAGCGAAAAAAAATTGCTCCAAATCGGCAGAATTGCAACTGCAGCGGCAATGTTTGCTGCAGTTATATGGGCTCCAATGATCGGAAAATTTCCCAAAGGAATATTTATAGCTATAAATCAGCTAATAGCCTGCATAGCACCTCCTTTGACAGCTGTATTTTTAATGGGAGTTCTGTGGCGCAGAACCACTCCAAAAGCTGCGGAACTGGCCCTGTGGGTAGGAGAACCCGTAACGATTGCTTTAGGAATGGCAAATGTCCTTGATTGGCCGGAGAATTTCTGGCCTGGATGGCTTAACTTTATGTTCTTAGCTTTTCTTATGTTAGCAGGAATGATCCTTTTCATGATAGTAATATCACTATTAACAGAGCCGGGCCCGGAAGAAAAGTCCCTTCTGACATTGAAGGAAATAAACAAGGCAAATCCTGCTAAATCTGTTTATGTATTTGCAATTGTACTCGTGATTGTTATGATTGGATTATATGCATTTTTTGGCTAGCATGGGACAGATCGTATGTACAGAAGTGAAATAATAAAAAACAAGAGCAGTCGTATTTAAAAATCCATATATCCGCAGTGGCGCAGTGCCAGGTATGCTGCACCAAAAACTCCGGCTGAATCTCCAAGCTTGGCCTTGATTAGAGGGATTTGTTCCCTGTCCACACCAAATACCGATTTCATAAGCAAAGATGGGACTTTTTCGTACCAGATCGGGAGATTAGAAACACCGCCTCCAAGAATTATGGCATCAAGATCAAGGATAGTTACCGCATTCGCCAACATTCGGGCCATTATTTTGCAGCTTTCATCAAAAAANCGGACAGCCTGCGGATTGCGAGTCTGATATAGAGCATATATTTCCTGTACGTCCAGTTTTTTCCCNCTCATTTCATGAAACCTTCGGCTTAGGCTGGGACCGGAAAGATAGGCTTCGGCACAACCTCTGCGCCCGCATTCACATCTTCTTCCATTTATATCGATTGCAGCATGTCCGATTTCCCCTGCTCCGCCCAGCGCACCCCGGTACAGTCTATCATTCAAAATCAGGCCGCTTCCTACCCCTGTCCCCAGAATAACAGCTATAACATAATGATACTTTCCAACACAGGTCGCATAATATTCGGCAAGAGCCAGGCAGTTTGCATCGTTTTCGACCAGTACAGGCACGGTTAATCTGTCTTCCAAGCTTTTAATCAAACCCGGACATTCATAAACAGGAGTATGCGGCGAGCCGAACAAACGGCCTTCTGAAGGAACATATGTACCCGGAGTCCCAATGCCGACTGCTGCGAATTGTTTTCCTCCCGCTGCCTCCAATATGACATTTGTAATTTTTTCTATTACATATTCAAATCCTCGGGAAGCTCCGGCCGGCTCCCTGTAACGAGATAACAGATTCTGGTCAGAATCAAGCAGGCAAGCCTCGACTTTGGTTCCACCAAGGTCTACACCAATTACATAATCTTTCTTCATTTCAGCTTTCCTTGTTTTGTGCCTCTATGTTTTTATACTAGATCTTTCCTTGCATTTATAGAGTTCACATAAATGTGCAAATTTTCATAGTTATCCTGTTTTATTTGCACGATTTAACTGCGAATTTTATGGCTTCAACCATGCTCTGAGAATTAGCTATCCCCTTACCTGCGATATCAAAAGCAGTGCCATGATCAGGAGAAGTTCTGATAAATGGAAGGCCTAACGTTACGTTTACTCCTGTGTCGAATGAAAGCAGTTTAAAAGCGATAAGACCCTGGTCATGATAGAGAGCAATAACAATCTTATCAGGATGGTTAAAGGCATTCCTGCAGACAGCATCCGGAGGAAAAGGCCCACTGATGGGGAGGCCTTTTTTCTTTGCTTCTTCAATAGCGGGAATTATTTCATCGAGTTCTTCTCTGCCTAAAAGGCCTTCTTCTCCTGCATGTGGGTTCAGCCCGGAAACCAGAAAGCTGTGTTTTCCGGTACATAACTTTTTTATGCTGCTGTTGAGGTGCAAAAAAAAGTCAAGAAGAGCGTCTTTCCTTATTCTTTTTATTGCTTTTTTCAAAGGAATATGGTGAGTAAAAAGAGCAACATTTAACCTGTCAGACCAGAAAGACATTATGGCTTGCGGATAGATCAAGCTCAGATATTCTGTATGACCTGCAAATTTAATTCCTGCAAGCTGCCAGGAATGTTTGGATATCGGAGCAGTGACAATGGATGTAATTGTTCCTTTCCTAGCTTGTTTAACAGCCTCCTCAAAGAAACGGAACGAGGCCTCTCCGTTTTCTTTAAATGGAGCCCCTCTCTTTATATGCTTTATTGGTGTTTCAACTTCATAAAGTGAAATAAAAGAGCGGGGGAATTTTTCATTTTCGTTTAATGTGGGGATTTCTATATTAAAGCCAAAAGCTTTTATCTCTTCATCAAGCAGTAACCTTGATCCGAAAAGAATGTAATTTGTACCGGAAACGAATTTTCGTGAAGAGAGAGCTTTCAGAATTACTTCTCCACCGACTCCCCCAGGATCTCCAAGAGTTATCCCTATTTTTTTAGGGATCATTTCTTCTTTATTGAGTCTGATTTATAAAATCCGTCAGTTTTTTTTGCCGGTTCAACTTGTTTTTTACTCTCAAGCTTATAGAGATATTTTATACTATTCTTATAGATCAGAAGATTGGGAGCATTATTTCTGTTGATTTTCAGACAGTTTTTATCATACCATTCAATATATCCTTCTATCGTCTCCCCATCTACAAAGACAACCCTATAGGGACCCTCTTGTTCATCTGCTTGAGATAGTAGTAATTTTCCGCGAAAGTCTCAAATGGAGGATGGGGTTTCTTTCTTGAAGCTTCCCGGTTCATTTTTTCTTTGTATTCAGAGAAGTTTGGTCGGATTAATTTCCTGTTCACCATTATTTTCTCCAAGAATTAAGCTTAAGCAAGAAATAGATTTTTACACTGTTAGTTTTTATGATAGCATTCTTTTCAAAAAACATCAAGAAAAATGCTTTTCAACAAAATTTATCAGCGCCTCCACCAGTAAGAAAATTTCATGAAGTAGTACCTTCCCTGAATGCTAAATATTCCCGAATCATCCTTTTCCTGGTTGTCATCCATCCCAATGTAAAAGACTGTTCCAGGCCTGTAGACATAACTTAGGAGGATGCTGTTGTAGAGTTTTTTATAGTAATCATTATAGTCTGTGATTAGGCGGACAGATAAGGTGCGAGAGATTTGGTAGCTTATGCGCTGGCTGATGAGATTAATAACATATACATTTTCTCCACCTTTACTCATGGAAAAGTTGTCGTTTTTATAATTATAGAACAGCCGTAGATTTGAGAGAGGTTTAAAAGTCATCCGGAATCCCACAGA
>JGI24025J20009_10000549_pt1 | contig 29049 bp, 22 predicted proteins | sample Cruoilmetagenom3_FD_20009 | JGI IMG/M metagenome (IMG submission 20009) | reverse complement strand
CGATTAACGTTGCATAGGAAACCTTAGGTTTACGGTGGGCATGGTTTTCACATGCCTTTACGCTACTCATACCGACATTCTCACTTGTCATAGCTCCACCATGGCTTACGCCACAGCTTCTCAGCTTAGACAACGCTCCCCTACCCATTGCCTTGCGGCAATGCCATAGCTTCGGTAGCAGACTTGAGCCCCGTTGAATTATCGGTGCAGCACCACTCGACCAGTGAGCTGTTACGCACTCTTTAAAGGATGGCTGCTTCTGAGCCAACCTCCTGGCTGTTTCTGCGGCACCACTTCCTTTCCCACTTAGCCTGCTTTTGGGACCTTAGCTGATGGTCTGGGCTGTTTCCCTCTCGACTACGGAGCTTAGCCTTCGCAGTCTCACTCCCAGGATTACATTTATGGCATTTGCAGTTTGGTTGAGTTCGGCAACCTCACGGCCCCTGACCCATCCAGAGCTCTACCTCCATAAATTACCTCCTGAGGCTGCACGTAAATGCATTTCGGGGAGAACCAGCTATTTCCGAGTTCGTTTGGCATTTCACCTGCACTACCCACAGCTCATCCTAGAGTTTTGTCTCACTCACAAGTTCGAGCCTCCACTCAATTTTACTTGAGCTTCACTCTGGCCATGGGTAGATCACTCGGTTTCGGGTCTGATCCATGCCACTCATCGCCCTATTCAGACTCGCTTTCGCTTCGGCTCCGCAACTTAGTTGCTTAACCTAGCCACATGGATCAACTCGTCGGTTCATTCTTCAATAGGCACGCCATTAGTCCGCCGAAGCGGACCTCTGACTGCTTGTAGGCACAGGGTTTCAGATTCTATTTCACTCCCCTCCCGGGGTGCTTTTCACCTTTCCCTCACGGTACTGGTTCACTATCGGTCATCAGCGGTATTTAGCCTTGGAGAGTGGTCCCCCCAGATTCCCACAGGATTCCACGTGTCCCATGGTACTTAAGAACACAAGCAGAGCCTTCCTCTTTTCGCCTACCGGACTCTCACCTTCTATGGTCGCCCTTTCCAGAAACATTCGACTAAGAGGAAGCTTTGTAACTCTGCAGTAGACCTTGGAATCTACCTCTTGTGCCTTACAACCCCAGGGTAGCTTAGGATCCAAGCCCACTTAGCTATCCTGGTTTCGGCTGTTCCCCGTTCGTTCGCCACTACTCAGGGAATCTCTTTGATTTCTTTTCCTCGGGTTACTTAGATGTTTCAGTTCACCCGGTTGCCTCTCGCCTAAGCGAGTGCTTGAGTTTTACCCAAGCGGGTTGCCCCATTCGGGAATCCCCAGCTAAGCTAGCTAGACAGCTCACTGAGGCTTTTCGCAGTCTTGCCGCGCCCTTCTTCGGCCGCTGATGCCAAGGCATCCACCCTATGCCCTTCTTCCCTTGACCTACATCAGGCTGAATACAAAACCTATTCAATTTTTAACGTGCAAAACCGTGCTCCTGCAACGGAGCAGTTAGTTATTATACAAGGCGGCTTACTCAATGTCAAATGAACCCACACTGTACAACAACAGTCCTCGTCCCAACATCTCTCCTTACCCCTTCTTCCGCTTCTCAGCTAGCTGTCTTGCCAAACAGCCAACCTGACGCTTAGAATATAAGGGCTGATTCTTGCTGCAATGACTTGGTACTATTGGAGTACCTGCCTATCACCCTGTAGCAAGCCGCCGGAGTGAAATTAGCCAGGAGGGCAGCTGGCAGACAAAGGGGAAATTATGGCTAGAGCGGGATTCAAGCGCAAGTTTAGACCTCTGGAGATACTAACTGAGGAACAGGTTGAGGCTATCCACAGGGGAACTCTGGAGGTCCTTTGGGTAACAGGTATCAGAATGGAGCATGAGAGAGCCCTCAAAATCCTCGAAAAGAATGGCTGCAAAGTGGATTATCAGAGCAGCAGGGTGCACTTCCCGCCAGCCTTGGTTGAAGATTCCCTACGCAAGTGCCCCAGCACCTTTCGGCTTAGGGCAAGAGAGCAAAAGAACGACCTGGTGCTTGGTGGAAACACGGTCTATTTTAGTGCCTTTCCGGGCATGAAGACTGTAGACCTAGATACGTGGGAACCTCGAGTAGCAACAAGGAGAGAGTTCTACGACGCCGTGACGGTCCTCGATGCCTTGAATACCGTTGATCTATTCAAGGCTTATACCCCTTACTTCGGGTTTGAAGGTGTGCCGGCAAGCATGGCGATGTTGGAATCCTTTGCTGGCAAAGCGAGGAACTCAAGCAAATTCCAGCCTGAAGGTTATTCCAATAATAGCGAGCTATTTATCATACAGCTAGCCCAGGCCCTTGGAATGGAAATCTATCTTTATGCGCTGCCTGGCTCACCACTGACATATTTCACTGACGCCATAGAGGCAGCTCTGAGAGGTGCTGAAGCCGGCTTCGCTGTGAAGGTTGGGGATGGCCCCATGTTTGGCGGCACTGCACCTGCCACTATTGCTGGCGCGCTGATAACTCACAATGCTGAGTGNGTAGCCCCGATTGTATTGCTGCAAGTAGCGAAGCCAGGTACCCGAATACTGGCGAGCCACCTCGACTTTCCGCTGAACATGCAAAATGGGGCCCCTACTTTTGGTGGCATAGGGACTTCTTTACACACGGTCGCTTTTAACCAGATATGGCGAAGGAAGTATGAAGTCCCTACGGCTAACCTATCTTCTATCAGTAGCTCGAAGAAGGCTGACTTCCAGGCTGGCTATGAAAGGGCAATAGCTGCTTTCCTTTGTGCCCAGTCTGGAGCTAACTATGTGGCCCTTCACGGCAGTGTACACGGTGAGCTTACCCACCACCCGCTGCAGGCCATACTGGACGATGATTTAGCCGGCATGATAGGGCGCTTTATCGAAGGTATTACCGTAAACGACGAAACCCTGGCAATAGACTTGATAGAGGAGGTTGGGCCAATTCCAGGCCATTTCCTCAATAAGGCACACACCAGAAAATGGTGGAAGCTGGAGCAATTTGTGCCCAGGGCAGCCGATAGATTAACTTACCCCGAGTGGATGAATGCAGGAAAGAAGAGTTGCCTTGATTATGCCAGGGAGAGAATGGCCGAGATTCTGGCAACACATAACCCAACACCATTAGCTCCCGGTCAGGAGGAGGATATAGAGAGGATACTAGAACAGGCCAGGAAGTACTACAAAGAGAAGGGACTGATATCAGATGAGGAAATGGCAACATACAGGCAAAGCATGAACTCAGCTAACTACCCATACGGATAGCGAGGACGGAACATGGCGTTGAAAGGATTTAGGCGCAAATTTAAGCCTCTGGAGATACTAACTGAGGAAGAGGTTGAGGCTATCCACAAAGGGACTCTGGAGGTCCTTTGGACAACAGGCATCAGGATGGAGCACGAGAGGGCCTTGAAGCTCCTCGAAAGGAACGGCTGCGAGCCTGACTACGATGAAATGAGAGTCAGAATTCCACCAGCTTTGGTTGAAGAGTGCCTGCGCCAGGCTCCCAGCAGCTTTCACACCAAGGCAAGGGATTCCAGAAACAGCTTGATGATAGGGGGTAATAACCTTTATTTTGTCTTAGCTCCCGGGCTGCAGACTATAGATCTCGACACCTGGGAGCCCCGAGTAGCAACCAGGAGGGAAAACTACGATTTTGTGAAGGTATGTGATGCACTGCCTACCGTCCATTTATTTGATTCCTATTCACCATACTTTGGATTTGAGGGGGTTCCCCCGTGCATGGCCATGTTAGAGAGCCTGGCTGCCAGGATGAGGAATTCGACCAAGTGCCAATGGGTTGGTTTCTCCAATGACTCCGAGATATTTGCTATACAAATGGCCCGAACGCTGGGGGTAGATATTGCCCTCACCTTTACCTTTGCACCGCCATTAACCGTTTACCGTGACGCCGTTGAAGCCGGATTCAGGTTTGCTGAAGCAGGATACCCTATCAGGGTGCTTAGCGGTCAGGTGATGGGTGGCACTGCACCAGCCACGATTGCTGGAGGGATAATAACTAACAATGCCGAAGTTATAGCTGGACTGGTGCTGGCAGAGTTGATAAAGCCAGGCATAGGAGTAATTGTTAAGGATTTTTCATCCCCTCTCAATATGAACACAGGGTCCCCCGCATTTGGCAGTATCGGAGCTTGTTTGCATAACGCTGCATCTAATCAAATCTTCCGGAAATATGGAGTCCCTATTGATGATTGCACTTGCTATCCCAACTCCAAGAAGCCGGATTACCAATGTGGCTACGAGAAAGCCCTGCGCGCTTTGGTTGCCGGCTTATCTGGCGCAAATACGCTGCTATTACACGGCAGTGTACATGGCGAACTCACAGACCATCCGCTGCAGGCCATACTGGACGATGATTTAGCCGGTATGATAGGGCGCTTCGTCGAAGGTATTACTGTAAACGACGAAACCCTGGCAATAGACTTGATAGAGGAAGTCGGTCCAATTCCAGGCCACTTCCTGAATAAGGCCCACACCAGAAAATGGTGGAAGCGGGAGCAATTTGTGCCCAGGGCAGCCGACAGATTGACTTACCCCGAATGGTTGAAATCAGGGAAGAAGAGCTGCCTTGATTATGCCAGGGAAAGAATGGCCGAGATACTGGCGACACATAAGCCAACACCATTAACTCCCGGCCAAGAGGAGGATATAGAGAGGATACTAGAACAGGCCAGGAAGTACTACAAAGAGAAGGGCCTGATCTCAGATGAGGAAATGGCAACATACAGGGAGAGCATGAAATCACCTAATTACCCATATGAGTAGGGACGTGTATCGTAAGCGGCGTCAAGGTGCAGGGCACATTGAAATATAACTTATGAGAAATATATAATAGCAATTTCGACCAGCGTATAACAAAACCAGAAGGAGGTAAAGTAAATGGTTTCATATGATGCTCTAAACGAAGGCGTCATAAAAGGAGACGGGAGTGCGGTTGAAGCCGAGGTCAACAGGGCACTGAACGAAGGGGCTGAAGCGCGAGACATCCTGGCAAAAGGGCTCATCGGGGGGATGAGTGTTGTTGGCGAGCGTTTTGGGGCGGGAGACATGTTTCTCCCTGAGGTATTAATGTCCGCTCATGCCATGCATCAAGGGCTTGATATAGTCAAGCCATTATTAACCGAATCAGGCGAAAAGGCGCTGGGGAGTGTGGTTATAGGCACGGTTGAAGGAGACATTCACGACATAGGGAAGAGGATAGTTGGGTTTATGCTTGAAGGTAATGGATATGAAGTTACCGACCTTGGTACTGATGTAAAGGCTGATGCATTTGCCCAAGCCATAGAAGAGCACAAGCCTGATATTCTTGGCATGTCTGCTATGTTAACGACAACGATGCCCAACATGGGAAAAACAATTGACTTGCTGAAAGAGAAGGGATTACGTAAAGAGGTAAAGGTCATGGTTGGTGGAGCACCTATCAATGAGCAGTATGCCAGGTCAATAGGAGCAGATGGCTATGCACCAGAGGCGGGCTCTGCTGTGGAATTGGTGAAGAAGTTACTGGCAGAGTAGTGAAATCCTAAGGAGGCATGTATTTATGCGTGCAAACTATATTCAGTATGGAAGCCCACAGTTTCGCGTTTTATCGGATAAGCAGATAGAGGAATTGCATTTTGCCACCCTACAAATACTCGAAGGGACGGGGGTGGCATTTGAGTGTCAGGAGGCAATTGACATATTAGGTGATGCTGGTGCTGATGTATCCGACCCCAATAGGGTAAAAATCCCCTCTTATATGGTGGAGCAGGCACTGAGAACAGCGCCGAAGATGGTTATTTTATACACACGAGAGGGGGAGCCAGCGATAGTCCTCAATGGTCAGACTGGGTCTCATTTCGGTGGTTGTCCTGACAGCCCCGAGATATTAGATCCATATACCAGAAAAAGAAGGACATGTTACGTTGCAGATATCGCTGATAATGCCAGGTTGATTGACGCTCTGCCAAATATAGAATGGTCTTACACCTCCACAGCTCACCCGACTGTGCCTGGAGCTATTGCGGATAAGGTAACCCTGCTCCAATTCATACTTAATTGCTCCAAATCGATAATTGTTGAAGTCCTTGATGTTTCCAGCCTGAGGGAAATGATAGACCTGTGCTCCATTGTTGCCGGTGGAGAGGAGCAGTTAAGAAAGAAGCCTTTTTTTGGTAGTTCATCTGAGCCAGTTAGTCCTTTGATTCAGGGGAAAGATGCCATGGAGAAAAGCCTTCTGTGCGCTGAGAAAGGAATCCCAAATGTTGTGTATGGCATGCCGATGGCCGGTGCCACTGCTCCAGCCACCTTCCCCGGTTGTCTGGCTATTGCCAATGCTGAAATATTGAGTCAACTGGTCGTCCTGCAGCTTAAACGCCCTGGAGCACCGGTTATTTTCGGTTCCATACCCTCTATTATGGACATGAGAACTACCATCTTTTCCTATGGAGCTCCCGAGATGAGTCTTATGGTAGGGGCGCTAACAGAGTTGTGCCATTACTATAAGCTGCCTATGTTTGGCACAGCCGGCTGCACAGACGCTGAGGTAATTGGCACTCAGGCGGGAGCAGAAATCACCTATCAGATACTTCTCTCGGCATTAGCTGGAGCTGACCTTGTCCATGATGTAGGTGTGTTCCGTCATGCAACGGTGCAGGCTGCAGAGCTCATGGTCTTTGCCGATGAGATTATTGATATGGTCAAGGTGTTGATGGGCGGCATAGAAATCAATGGTGAGACTTTGCCCATTGACCTTATTGAGCGGTTAGGGCCGAAATCAAATTATCTCACTGAAAGCCATACCATGAAGCACTTTCGCAAATTCTGGGTGCCAAGGATATTTGACCGCAGCTTCATAAAGAAGGAAGGAGTAAAGGATTGTGAGGAATTGTTAAACCAGAGGACCATTAAGATACTGGAGACTCACCAACCTAAGCCTCTGCCTGAGGATTTGGTCAAGGAAGTCAAGAAGGTAGAAAAGACCTGGCTTGAGCGTGTAGGCTTAAAGGAGTATCCTAAGAGAGGATAAGCGATAAGCTGAGTCAGCGACAGCTAGTAACGCAAAAGGAGGGAAAAGGAAGATGTAATAATTTAGAAAGCAAGGGGATAATAAAGTAAATTATGTAGAGAAAGGAGGAATCAGAAATGTCGAGAAAATGGCAAATTCTAGTAGGGCTCGGGATCGCAGCCGTATTACTCATTTCATTGATACCTGGATGTGCGCCTGGTGCTGAGGAAGGAGCAGCACCTGGCGGCGAAAAGCCAACCTATCACTGGCGATTCGCTGATATTAACCCTGAGGATGCTGCCAGTTGCCAATCTGATAAAGCTGTAATTAAGGAAATCGAAGAGAAGTCTAATGGGCGTATCGTCATCGATTTTTACCCCGGCCAGGCGCTGGGCGACTGGATCGAGGTCTGCGGTGAATTAAAGAGGGGTACGATCGAGATGACAAATAGTTGTCTGGCCACGGATTATGACCCACGCCTCAATGTGGTTTATTGCCCATTGCTAACCACAAACTGGGATGAAGCCAAAGCTGCTTATAGCTCTCCCGATGGCTGGTTGTATGGTCTGCTGGATGACCTCACGTGTGGCACAGGGATCAAACTGTTAGGTGCGTGGCCTATGGGCTTCGGATGCTGCAGCTTTGCCAAGAATCTCCCGCCTAGCCCCATGGACCCAGATGTTGACAAGAAGATGAAGATGAGAATATGGCCCTGCAAGTCGGCCGAGCTATGGTCGAAACGCATGGGCTATACTCCAACCCCCGTCGCCTGGGCTGAGCTATTTACCGCTATGCAGACCGGTGTAGTGGACACCGAAGTTGGTGGCACCCCGTATCTCAACTGGGCACACATACGAGACGTCTCCAAATACCTCATCTGGTATAAGGATCACATGGAGGGGTGGTTCTTCCAGATAAGCAAACAGGTTTGGGATGGGCTGTCGGCCGAAGACCAGAAAATCATCCTGGATGCCTGCGCACGGGAGGCAGCAGGGCGCTTCGAAGCTGCCGAGGATGAAGACCTGGAGTATCTGCAGAAATTCACGGACTACGGCACTGAGGTGTTAATACCCACCGATGCAGAGATGAAGAAGATGCAGGATGCCATCCGCAGCGATGTCTGGCCGCAGCTGGTGGATGTAATTGGCAGTGACATTGTGGACTACGTCGTAGCTAATGCATAGGTGAGTTTTCACCTTCATCAGTTTGAATAGCCCGATCAGGGGGGTTCTGTTTAGGGATTCCCCTGATTGAGTGAAATGGGCCAGTGGAAAGGAGCATATGATTAAAGGAGCTAGAGGGGCAATCTGGCAGGGAATGGACAAGTTGCAGCAAATTATTCTGATTTTAACATCTGTGTTCATTTCAGTATTTATGTTTGTCGAGGTAATGCTGCGCTATGTCTTCCACAAGCCGCTCATGGGCATTGAGGAGATAATTCCGCTTGGCGCTATGTGGCTATACTTCATCGGGGCGTCCTATGGTTCTTATAAGCGAACGCACATAAAGGCAGAGGTTGTCGAGGTGATAGTAAAAAAGCCCCGACCTGTGTCCATCGCAAGAGTCGTAGCCAGCTTTGTTAGCTTCGGCGTGGCTCTTTATCTGTGTAAATGGGGGTTAGATTTCTTCATATTTGGCGTCACCGCGGGCCAGCTGTCGGCCACACTGTTCATCCCGATGGTATACTCGCAAAGCGCTGTCTTCTTTGGGATGATATTGATGACGTTCTACTTTCTTATTGAACTCATCGACCGCGTGCGCACTCTGCGGCAGCTAAATGTTGCATCAGCGGAGGAGAAGTAAGCAATGGCGCCGGTTTCATTGATTGGCATAGCGATTTTGGTCGTCCTGTTGATAATTGGTGTGCCTGTTCCCTTCTGCTTCGCCACATCCATGGTTTTTATGCTGCTTGCTGGCAATTATGACCCCTCGATGGCCCTATATTTTGGCTACTACAAACTGAATTCGCTAATATTGCTAGCTATGCCTCTGTTCATAATGGCTGGTGGCATAATGGGCGAGGGAGGAATTGGTGAACGCTTAGTCGGGTTCATCGAGGTTTTTATAGGTAGAGTTAAGGGAGGGCTAGGAGCAGTCGGAGTAGTAGCCTGTGCTGTCTTTGGCGCCATCTCCGGGTCGGCTTCTGCAGCTCTTTGTGCCATCGGTAGCATAATGTTCCCTCAGATGAATGAGCGGGGCTACCCTATAGGTCACAGCGCAGCACTGATAAGCTGCGCATCGGTGCTGGCATTACTGATCCCCCCTAGCATAGACCAGATAATCTACGGCTGGTTAGCTGAGCAATCAATAGCCGCCTGTTTCTTAGCTACTGTGGGCCCAGGCATCTTTACTACGATAACTCTGTGCCTGGTTAACTGGTGGCTGCTTCGTCAAACTCCCCTGGTGACGCCACCGAAGATGAGCTTGAAGGAAAGGACTGTGGAAGTAGGCAGAAGGGGCAAGGGTGCTTTTTTCGCCTTGATGATGCCAGTTATCATTCTGGGCGGTATCTACGGTGGGATATTCACCCCCACTGAGGCTGCCGCCGTGTCGGTGATTTATGCTATCCCGGTAGCTCTTTTTGCCTACCGTGGTTTAAATGTAAAGAGACTGGGTCATGTTCTGGTAGATACTGCTACCACTTCCGGGGTGGTAATGGTCATGTTCTTCTTTGCCCTGATTCTGAGCCAATTGTTCGTGAGGGAGAACTTGCCCCACCAAATTGCTGCTCTGATATTGGGAATCTCAGAAAATAAGTACATAATACTACTCATGGTCAACATATTCCTGATCTTCGTTGGCATGATAATGGACGATGTCAGCGGCATTACCTTAACTACACCGCTGCTCATGCCCCTTATGAGGGAACTAGGTGTTAATCCCCTCCAATTTGCCGCCATTATAGGCACCAACCTGGGCATGGGATGTATGACACCACCCACCGCACCTCTCCTTTATTTGGGGGCACGTGTAGCCAATACTGATATGAAGAGCATGCTTAAGCCAACCATGATCATGATAATATTTGGAATGTTGCCGGGTGTTCTGGCGACAACCTATTGGCCGGAGCTTTCACTCTGGCTCCCCAGAATAACGGGATTTATGCGCTAGAAAAAATATAAGGAGGTATGAGTTTATGCGCGCAAATTATATCCAGTTTAATAGTCCTCAATTTCGCATCTTGTCGGATAAACAGATAGAGGAATTACATTTCGCCACTCTGCAAATTCTGGAAAGGACGGGCGTGGCATTCCAGTGTCAGGAGGCGATTGATATATTAGGTGATGCTGGTGTGGATGTATCCGACCCCAACAGGGTAAAAATTCCTTCATATATGGCGGAGCAAGCATTGAGGACAGCACCCAAGATGATCACTTTATACACACGTGAAGGTCAACCAGCGATAGTCCTCAATGGACAGACCGGTTCTCATTTCGGTGGGTTTCCCGATTGCCCCGATATTCTCGACCCGTATACCAGAAAGCGAAGGATATGTTACGTTGAAGATATCGCCGATAACGCCAGAGTGATTGATGCCCTGCCAAATATAGAATGGTCCTACACCTCAACGGCTCACCCGACTGTGCCCGGGGCTATTGCTGATAAGGTGACCCTGCTCCAGTTCATACTTAATTGCTCCAAGCCGATAGTTGTCGAAGTTCTCGATGTTTCCAGCTTGAGGGAAATGATAGGTCTGTGCTCCATAGTTGCTGGTGGAGCGCAGCAGTTGAGAAAGAAACCGTTTTTTTGTGGTTCATCTGAGCCAGTTAGCCCGTTGATTCAGGGAAAAGATGCTATGGAGAAAAGCCTTTTGTGCGCTGAGAAAGGAATCCCCAATGTTGTCTATGGCATGCCGATGGCTGGTGCAACCACCCCGGCTACCTTTGCAGGTTGCCTGGCTATTGCCAATGCCGAGGTGTTAAGTCAACTGGTTGTCCTGCAGCTCAAATATCCTGGAGCACCCATTATCTATGGCTCGATACCTTCAATCATGGACATGAAAACCACAATTTATTCCTATGGTGCTCCAGAAATGAGTCTTATGGTCGGGGCGCTAACAGAGCTGTGCCATTCCTATAGGCTTCCCATGTGGGGCACAGCCGGCTGTATAGATGCTGAAGTAATTGGCGCCCAAGCAGGGGCAGAAATCACTTACCAGATACTTATCTCAGCATTGACCGGGGCTGACCTCGTCCATGATGTGGGCTTGACTTATCATGCAACCGTACTATCAGCGGAGCTCATGGTTCTCGCCGACGAGATTATTGACATGGTCAAGGTTTTGATGGGCGGCATAGAAATCAATGATGAAACTCTCCCCCTTGAGCTTATCGAGCGGTTAGGGCCAAAATCGAATTATCTTGCTGAAAGCCATACTTTGAAGCATTTCCGCAAGTTCTGGGTGCCAAGGATATTTGACCGCAGCTTTACCAAGAAGGAAGGGGTAAAGGATTGTGAGGAATTGTTAAAAGAAAGGACCATTAAGATACTGGAGACTCACCAACCAAAGCCGTTGCCTGAGGATTTGGTCAAGGAACTCAAGAAGGTGGAAAAGACCTGGCTTGACCGTGTAGGCCTGAAAGAATATCCCAAGAGAAAATAAGGGTGACAGGAGACAAGAAACGTAAACATTTAGTCACCTTTCAGCCGTCAGGCAACAGCGGCTATATCAAGGAAGGCGCAACCATCAGAGAGGCTTCACTGGAGTTGGGCATTGGCCTGGAAAGTATCTGTGGGGGCAGAGGTGTCTGCGGCAAGTGCAAGGTCAAGGTTGAACCAGGAGCTAATAATCTGTCTCCTGTGACGGATTCTGAGCGGAAATTTCTTACCAGACAGCAGGAACTAGACGGCTATCGGTTAGCTTGTCAAGCGTGCGTCCATGCTGATGTTGTGGTCGTTGTTCCTGAGGAAACCCAGGCAAGGAAGCAGATTGTGCGCAAGGCGGCTCGAGAGAGGGCTATTAACCTGAATCCGGCGGTGAAGAAATACTATGTTGAACTGAGTCCGGCAACCCTGGAGGATCCACAGGGCGACTGGGAGCGCCTGCAGGCTGAACTTAAGCAAAGGTTTGGCCTGGATAATCTGACTATTGACTATCAGGCGCTGCTCAACTTGCAGAAAGCTATACGTTGCAGTGATTGGAAAGTTACAGTAACAGTTTGGCTGGACAGAGAGGTTATCAAGATAGAGCCTGGTTTTGCGGAGAAAGGATATGGCTTAGCTGTGGATATAGGCACCACCACCATGGCTGGCTACCTCTGCGATCTATCTAATGGCGAAGTACTTGCCACCGATTCCATGATGAACCCGCAAGTAATTTATGGCGAAGATGTAATGTCTCGCATCAGCTATGTTATGACTAATGACCATGGTCTGGAGCAGCTAAACCAGTTGGTTATTAAGGCCGTTGACCAGATTGCCGGGCGAGCAGCCCTTGAAGCCGGCATTAAGCGAAACGATATCGTTGATATGACTGCTGTCGGCAATACCTGTATGCATCATATCTTCCTTTCTATCAACCCCTCCCATCTAGGCCTGTCGCCTTTCACTCCAGCTATGCATCATTCGCTGGATATAAAGGCCCGCGATTTAGGACTCAGGATTTCGCCGGGGGCTTATATCCATGTTCTTCCTATTGAGGCTGGCTTTGTAGGAGCCGATAACGTCGGGGTACTCATTGCCGAAGAACCGTACAAGCAGAGCGATATGGTACTCATCATTGACATTGGCACTAATGGCGAGCTTATCTTGGGCAACCGCCAGAAGATTATTTCCAGCTCCTGTGCTACCGGCCCGGCCTTCGAGGGAGCGCAAATTAAATATGGGATGTGCGCCACTCTTGGAACTATTGAGAGGCTGGAGATAGAACCAGATACCAAAGAAGTGCACTTCAAAGTTATCGGCCAGACAGACTGGAGTGTGGACTCAGATACAGTGAAGGCCAAGGGTATCTGCGGCTCAGGGATAGTCGATGCTGTAGCTGAGATGCTGAAAGGTGGTATTCTACACCCAAGTGGACGTTTCAACACCGATCTGGAGACTCGCCGTTTCCGAATCGGGGAAAAGGGACCGGAGTTCGTCATCGCCTGGGCAAATGAGACTTCCATCGGTCAAGATATTACTGTGTGCCAGGGTGACGTGAGAGCAATACAATTGGCTAAGGGAGCTATGTATGCCGGAGCCAAATTAATGATGCACCGTTTAGGGCTGGACAGATTGGATAAAGTCATCCTGGCTGGAGCCTTTGGCAACTACATTAACAAGAAATCAGCCTTGACCATAGGGCTCTTCCCCGACTGCCCGCTGGAGAACATTTATTCTGTGGGTAATGCTGCCGGTGACGGAGCACGCATCGCTCTGCTTAATGTTGACAAGAGAAAAGAGGCTGACGAGATTGCCAGTAAAGTGCAGTACTTGGAATTAACTATTGAGCCAGATTTCCAGGATCAGTTTGCGCAAGCGATGTACTTCCCCCACATGCGGGACGCATTTCCTCACGTAAGGGGCATTTCCCCAACGAGGGCAACCAAATGACCCTAAGTGAGGGAGACATCGGATGACAGGCGCAATTCCTACTCTACCGGCATCAAATTCGGATTCACCAAATCGCTGTCCTCCGCTGTGAAGACCTTGACAGAGCTTAGTCGCCAGTGTACAGTTGTAACGCAAAAGTTGAGCTTGCAAACAATCAAAGAAAGGAGGTGATGTGTTTAGCATAGGAAAGATGAGTAAGAAGAAAGAGTACTGTGATTATTATGAAAGGAGGATTAACGATGTATAAACAGTGGCGAACTATAGTGGGAATTTCCACGGCGGCGATCCTGTTGCTTTCAGTGGTGGTAGCTGGCTGTGCTCCAACAGCAGGACCCTCAGAAACCTTCCAGCTGAAGGCATCCCAGGCTATGATGCCTGCAACTAGCATTACTCATCAAGACATTGTAGAAATGTGCGATGCTGTCACTGAGCGGACGGATGGGAAAATAACGTGGGAGGTCTTCGGGCCCGAGATAGGTGACTGGACAGAGCTGCAGAGAATGACTACCGCGGGGACAATTGACCTCCAATTCAACTCTGTCGACACAGCCTTAGACGAGAGATGGAATATAACTGCCCTCCCCTTCCTAGCGCCCGAGTTTGAGAAGGCTAAAAAGCTCTGGTCTGCCGGCGGTGCCATAGACGAGATATGCAGCCAGTGGGCTGCGGACCTCAACTGGAAATATTTGGGGCCCTGGCTAAATAATGTGGGCAGCATCGGGTTCAACCGTGATCCCGTAACCAGTGTGGAGGAAGCCCAGGGAGTGAAGTTAAGAGTGTATCCCATAGCTATTGCGCAGTGCTATGTTAGTAAGATGGGATTCACTCCTGTCACCATACCGTGGGCTGAAGCTCCTACTGCCGTTGCTACCGGTGTTGTCGACGGATGGATAGGTAGCGGTGCAGTTTACTGGTGGGACCTGTTCCGTGATGTGGCTCGTTCTGCGACCCTTACCTATGAACTTAACGAAGGGTGGCATGTCCTGTTTAACCTGGATAAATGGAACAGCCTGCCTGCCGAGTATCAGACGATAATTCAGGAGGAAGCTACTAAGATAATAGACAAACATCTTGACCAGGTTGAGGAAGAGGAGTTCTATTATCAACAGGAGCTGCTAGATTACGGGTGGGAATTTGCGGATATGGCGAAAGACTATCCCGAAGAGTTGGCAGAGTGGACTGCTCTGGCTAGAGAATGCTGGGCTGAATATGATGAAATTATTGGCAAGGAGTGGATGGACCAGCTAAGGACTGCTTTGAAATAGTGGCCGAAGCAAATCCCCTGATACCTGGCTGAGTTTGAAGTAGCGGGGGCTGTCGCAGCCCCCGCTACTTCAAAAGGTGTTTAGGTTCTCGAATAGCAATGAGCTATATCAAAAGGTTCAATTCCGGACTAGCAACATCACAGAGGTGGTTACTGGGTTTCCTCATGTTTACGCTTACAGCGGCTATGTTAGCTGAGGTAATCACCAGGTATTTTTTTGGTACTTCATTATTTGGTTTAGAGCAGCACGTTGGATATACTGCCGTGTGGATATATTTTTTAGGCTCCGCCTACGGAGCCTACGAGAGAAGCCATATTAAGGCTGAATTTAGCCGCATCCTATTTAAGAGTCACCGAAAGTTTTACATTTCAAAGGTGGCGTCTGGGATTGTGGCCTTCGCAATGTGCATTGTTTTTGCCCAATGGAGCCTAGAACTTGTTTGTGCCAGCATCAGAATCGGTGAAAAGAGTCCAGACGGCTATGGAGTACCCATGGTAATTTACCAGTCAGCGCTTTTAGTCGGAGCTATTCTAATGGCAGCCTACTTTTTGTGGGAGGCGATAGACTTTGCTCGCCGAGCCAAGCATATCACAAATAACCGGGAGGCAATCGACTGGAAGCAGTAATAATAGGCTTTGCGGCAGTTATTGTTTTGATTGTTTTGGGAGTGCCAATTGCCGCTGCTTTTTGCGCGTTGGCCGTTTTCCTCTCGGTCTGGTTCAATGCGGATCCCTCCTACTTGGTGCCGACGGTCTTCATCAAAATAAGGTCAGTCGTGATGCTAGCTGTACCCCTCTTCATTTTGCTCGGCAACGTTATGGATGCCAGTGGGCTGGCGACTAAGCTGATTAATTTTGTCAATTCTATTGTTGGACAAGTTAAGAGCGCGTTGGGGACGATCACCGTGGCTACGACTGCATTATTTGGGGCTATCTCTGGTACCGACTCAGCAGCAATAGCCTGTATTGGCACGGTCATGATACCTAAAATGCAAGACCAAGGCTATCCCAGAGGGCATGCCACAGCGCTGGTTGCCTGTGCCGGCATCCTGGGACAGCTTGTGCCCCCCAGTGTACCCATGATATTTTATGCCATTGTGACTGGGAACTCGATACCCGCTTGCTGGTTAGCCACAGTAGGGCCGGCAATTATCATGGTCATTATCTACTCCTTGCTGAATGCATTTGCCATTCGAAAGTTTCCCTTAAAGGTTATCACCCAGACGCTCGCTTTTAAGGAACATGCGAAGTCAGTGGCACTAGCCACCTATAAAGCTATACCGGTCATATTGCTCCCGGTTATTGTTTTGGGGGGTATCTACGGTGGTATTGTTACTCCCACAGAAGGTGCTTGCCTGGGAGTAGTTTATACCGTGATAGTAGCTTGTCTTGGTTATAGAACGGTAGGGTTCAAAACGTTATGGCATAGTGCGATCTCTGCTGCCGTTACCAGCGGGGTAATAATATTGATGACCTTCTTCATTCTGATAACCAGCAAAATTCTTGTCGTGGAAGGGATAACCGGGCAATTGGCTGCCTGGATGTTGGCCACTTCACCCAACATTTATGTGACCCTTCTTCTACTCAATATTGTGTTGCTTGTAATGGGCATGATGATGGATGACCTCAGTGGTACCCTGTTGGCAGCAGCGGTGCTCTACCCTATTGCAGTAAGCGCTGGCGTGCATCCTCTCCATTTCGCCGCCGTTGTTGGCGTCAATCTGGGGCTGGGAACTGTCACCCCGCCCACCGCTCCTATGCTGTACCTGGCCGGTCGTATTGGCAATAGCCCCCCTGAGGAGTACATGAAGCCAGCCATGTTCTTTATGTGGGTAGGTATGCTTCCGCTGGTATTCCTTACTACTTATTGGCCAACGCTATCACTTACCTTGCCTGGCTTACTTGGGTATGTCCATTAAAGATTGAAAGAGCTTGGAATTGATAAGGAGATCCCACGAGGGGATGGCAGTAACTCCTCATGTGATATACTCTTATTTAGAAACTGATAAAAGGAGGTGTAGTCATGGTATACGGATTTATGCCTGGACCTGAGCACGTCAATGCTCAAATCTCAATGCTAAAGGGGCAAGCAGTAGCGGGCAGTGCCATTGGAATCCTTGTGCTCGACCTCTGGTATCCCTATATGCCAGGCAATGTGGCCAATGCCAGCACTTTCAGCTTTCCGGTACTTTACAAAATCTTGAAAGGAAGCACTGGCCCACAAATCTTAAGTGCTGACCCTGTCCTGCTAGATATGATAGTTGAGGGAGGAAGGGAACTAGAAAGACAAGGTGTTCGAGCCATCATAGGTGCCTGTGGCTATTTCGGCAACTTCCAAAAAGAGGCTGGCGCCAGGCTGGATGTTCCTGTTTATCTCTCCAGCCTGCTGCAGATACCAATTATCAGGCGGGGGCTCAAGCCAAATCAGAAGGTAGGGATTATTTGCGCCGTTGCCGATTCCCTGACACCACGGCTTCTCAGTCAGTGCGGGGTTGATGATTTATCTGATATCGTCATCACCGGTGCCCAGGACCTGTCTGAGTTCAAGAATATTATACAGTCCACCGGTCATTTTAATAACTATAAGCTTGAGCAACAAATGGTTGGCCTGGCCAAGCAGTTTGTCAGCGACAATCCGGATATTGGCGCAATACTATTCGAATGCAGTGACATGCCGCCCTATGCCTGGGCTGTCCAGAACGCTGTTGGGCTTCCAGTGTTCGACTTTACCACGTTAATAAATTGGGTGTATAACGCTGTGGTACGCCGCCCCTTTGCTGGCTTTGTATAGCAACATTAGAGGATTACATAGCCATTGTCATTTTTTCCAAATTAAGGATTGAACTTACGAAAAGTTAAAGGATTGCCCTAATTGGGCTCTCGCTCACTCAAAGAAAAAACTCTTGGAGTTGGAGGGCGAAAGAATGCTGATAATTGGAGAGAAAATAAATGCGTCCAGGAAGTCAGTGAGAGAAGCCATAATGGAAAGGGATGTTGACTTCTTGCAAGACCTGGCTAAGTCTCAAGCGGAAAGTGGTGCAGATTATATAGATGTAAACATCTCTACCGAGAGGGGAGGGGATTTTGACACCGAGAGCATGGAATTGGCAGTAGAAAAGATTCAGGAAGTAGTAGACAAGCCCTTGTCAATTGACTCGCCTGATGCTCACCTTATTGAAGTCGGGCTGAGAAAATGTCAGCACAAGTCCATGATAAACTCAGTGACTGCTGAGCAGGAGAAATTGCACACTATTCTCCCCCTGGCCAAAGAATTTGATGCTGAAGTCATCGCCCTGGCGATAGGAGAAGACGGGATTTCAGCTAAACCAGAGGGAAGGCTTAGCGCTTGCGAAAAGATAGCCGAGAGTGCTCAGAAGTACGGAATAGCTTTAGGCAAGTTATATTTTGACCCCCTCGCCTTCACTGTGTCCTCAGATACCTCACAGGGACTTGTCACACTGGAGACTTTGAAGGGAATAAAATCTCAGTTTCCTGAAGCAAAGACGACGCTGGGTTTAAGCAACATATCCTTTGGCCTTCCTGAGAGGTCGCTTATAAACAGGAGTTTCCTGCTGATGGCGATGTATGCTGGCCTTGATTCTGCCATCCTTGATCCCTTGGATAAAAAGATGATGTCGGCAATAAAGGCTGGAGAAATGCTCTTAGGTAAAGACAATTATTGCATGAATTACTTGAGAGCATATAAGCAAGGGCTTCTAGAAGCTTAGCCGTAGTGTGTGCTATGATTTGAATTGGAAACTCATAACAGGAGGTGTAGCTATGACGTATGGATTTATGCCTGGACGGGAACAAGCTGATGCCCCAGTCTCAGTGCTAAAAGGGCAAGCGCTAGCTGGAAGTGCCATTGGAATTCTGGTGCTTGACCTCTGGTATCCCTATTTGCCTGGCAATGTGGCCAACGCCAGCACTTTCGACTTTCCCGTACTGTACAAAATCTTAAGGGGAAGCACTATACCACAGATTTTCAGCGGTGACCCTGCATTGCTAGATATGATACTTGAGGGAGGGAAAGAGCTAGAGCAGCAGGGAGCCCGGGCCATCATAGGTGCCTGTGGATATTTCGGCAACTTCCAGAAAGAGGCCGCTGCCAAGCTGGATGTTCCCGTTTATCTCTCTAGCCTGCTGCAGGTACCAATTATCAGGCGGGGGCTCAAGCCAAACCAGAAAGTGGGCATCATTTGTGCCAACTCCGATTCCTTCACACCAAAACTGCTCAGTCAAAACGGAGTTGATGACTTGTCCGATGTCGTGGTCACTGGAGCTCAACGCCTACTTGAGTTCCAGAAAATCCTGCAGTGTGCCGGTAGTTTCAATAGCAGCAAGATTGAGCAGCAGTTGGTCGGTCTGGCCAAGCAGTTTGTCACCGACCATCCCGATATTGGCGCAATATTGCTTGAGTGCAGCGACATGCCACCTTACGCTTGGGCCATCCAGAATGCCGTCAGGCTGCCAGTATTCGACTTCATCACCCTAATAAATTGGGTACACAGTGCCATGGTACGTCATCCCTTCGCTGGCTTTATGTGAAGGTACTGATGTTGAGCAGTGACAGCGTCGTTAATGAGGCAGGGATGACCTGCCTCATTTCATGAGCACGCAGTCTGAAGGAGGCACGGGCTTATGCGGACAAATTATGTTCAGTATGGTACTCCGCAATTTCGAATCTTGTCAGATAAACAGATAGAGAAATTGCATTTTGCCACCCTTCAGATACTGGAAAGGACTGGGGTGGCATTTGGGTGTCAGCAGGCAATTGACATATTGGGCGATGCTGGTGCCGACGTATCCAATCCCAACAGGGTGAAAATTCCCTCCTATATGGTGGAGCAAGCTCTGAGGACTGCACCCAAGATGATCACGCTGTACTCACGTGAAGGTGAACCAGCGATAGTGCTCAACGGGCAGACTGGTTCCCACTTCGGAGCAACTCCTGCCTTCCCTGATGTTCTGGACCCCTATACCAGAAAGAGAAGACCATGCTACATTGATGATATCGCCGATATGACCAGATTGATTGACGCCCTGCCGAATATAGAATGGACCTATGGCTCGTCGGACCACCCGACTGTACCCGGGGCTATTGCTGATAAAGTAGCACTTCTTCAACAAATGCTTAATAGCTCGAAGCCAATAGCTGGCTGCATCAATGATGTTTCCAGTCTGAGGGAGATGATACAGCTTTGCTCTATGGTTGCCGGTAGCGAAGAACAGCTCCGAAGAAGGCCATTTTTTGTTGGAACATCCGAGCCCGTTAGCCCGTTGACACAAGAACGGGAGTGCATGGAGACGAGCCTGCTGTGCGCTGAGAAAGGAATCCCCAATATTGTATACGGCATGCAGATGGCCGGCGCCACTGTCCCAGCCACTTTTCCGGCCTGCCTGGCTATTGCCAATGCCGAACTATTGAGCCAACTGGTTGTCCTGCAGCTTAAGTATCCTGGAACACCAATTATCTTTGGCTCCATGCCTGGTATTATGGACATGAAAACAACGATTTACCCCTATGATGCCCCAGAATTGATGCTCATGGTTGCTGCGCTAACAGAGTTGTGCCATGGCTATAAGCTGCCTATGTTTGGCACAGCCGGCTGCACAGATGCCGAAGTGATTGGTGCTCAGGCCGGAGCAGGAATTACCTATCAGATACTTATCTCGGCGTTGACCGGAGCCGACCTCGTCCATGATATAGGTTTGATGTATCACGCCACGATGATATCCCCGGAACTCATGGTAATGGCCAATGACATCATTGATATGGTCAACGTCTTGATGGGCGGCATAGAAATCAACGATGAAACCCTGCCCCTTGACCTTATTCAGCGGTTAGGGCCTAAAGCCAACTACCTCACTGAAAGTCATACTCTGCGGCACTTCCGTAAATTCTGGGTGCCAAGGATATTTGATCGCAGCTTCATCAAGAAAGAAGGGGCAAAGGACTGTGAGGGATTGTTAAACGAAAGAACCATAAAGATATTAGAGACGCACCAGCCGAAGCCGCTGCCTGAGGATTTGGTAACGGAACTCAAAAAGGTAGAAAAGACCTGGTTTGACCGTGTAGGCTTGAAACATGAATACCCCAAGAGGAAGTAAGAAGAGACCAGAGGTGAGAAACACAGGCATTTGGCCAGCTAAAGCGGGCGGTAACAAAATTCAAGTGTGGGCACAGAAGATGGCAAGCTTGAGTAAAGAACAAATGATACAATAATTAAAAGAGGGTATGAACGAGAATTAGAGATTTCAAAAAGGACGACATAATAGCATAGTAGAAATCATAAGACCAAGCGGACAATGTTGTGAGAGTAGAAGAGATTCTGACACGGACGGAAGGGGAGAGACTTTTTCTATTGGGGAATGAGGCAGCAGTTCGAGGCGCACTAGAAGGCGGCGTTTCAATTGCTTCGACATATCCCGGCACGCCTTCTTCGGAAATCGGCAATGTACTATCCCAAATAGCCAAACATGCCGGTATGTATTTTGAATTTTCGTCCAACGAGAAAGTGGCATTGGAAGTTTCGGCGGCTGCCGCCGCCTCGGGACTACGCTCTTTCGTTTTCATGAAGTCTGTGGGCTTAAATGTTGCTGCAGATTCCTTTATGAGCACAATTTATGAAGGAGTGAGGGGAGGAATGGTTATTTTGGTAGCTGACGACCCCTGGATGTATTCCTCACAAAACGAGCAGGATGACCGATTATATGCCAGGATTTCCGGCAGCCCTCTGCTGGAACCGTCTAACCCCCAAGAAGTCAAGGATCTGGTGGAATTTGGGTTTGAGCTTTCTGAGAAATTCAAGCTTCCTGTGTTGGTACGGACTACTACCAGGGTATCTCATATGAGAGCGATAGTTGAGCTGGGGAAGATTAAGAAAGGGAAAATGAGGTCTACCTTTGAAAGAAACTCCAATCAGTTTGTAGTGCTTCCGGCCAACGCTCGAAGGATGCGTCAGCAGCTCATACAGAAACTGGAAGAAATTGAACAATTCGCCAATACCTGTGAGCTAAACCGCACCATTGGTAAAGGAGGGGATTCCGGCATTATTACCAGTGGGGGCTGTTTCAACTACGTTATGGACGTACTGGACAAGTATGATATCCGAGCCAGGGTGCTAAAGCTTACCCTGTCCTATCCCTTCCCTGAAAAACTGGTAAAGAGCTTTCTAAATTCGGTGAAACAGGTAACGATAGTGGAGGAAGTAGAACCAGTGATGGAAAAGGAAGTGCTCTCACTCATTGGAAAGTATGGGATGAAAAAGAGAGTACATGGGAAGCTGGACGGCACTTTTCCCCGAGCATTTGAGTATACCCCCGATATTGTAATCGAATCTCTTAGCAAATCATTTAACTTGAATCTTCCCCCAAAAGAGCCAACCAAATCAGCTATCCCTCTCCCTTCCAGGCCTCCTGTCCTCTGCCCTGGTTGTCCTCATCGGGCTACTTATTATGCTCTAAAGCAGGCAGTGAACAGTCTGGGTATTAGGAACATAATCTATCCTACTGATATTGGCTGCTACACCTTGGGAGCAGCCCCNCCNNACGAAATGGCTGATTATCTTCTGGCAATGGGTTCCAGTGTGGGGACAGGTTGTGGCTTTGCCAGAGCTACAGACCAGAAAGTGGTCAGTTTCATCGGCGATTCCACTTTCTTCCACGCAGGCATCCCCGGTCTAATCAACGCGGTACATAATAAAGATAGAATTGTGCTGGTTATTCTCGATAATAGAACAACAGCAATGACCGGAGGGCAGCCCTATCCCGGCGTTCCTGTTGATGGAATGGGCGCCATAGCACCCGAGGTCTCTATAGAAGAGATTGTAAAAGCAGCCGGCGTTGGATTCACAAAAACAATTGATCCTTTCAACCTTGCAAAGGCCAAGGAGGCATTTACGCAAGCATTGCAATACAACGGTGTGGCTGTGGTCATAGCAAAACATCCTTGCGCCCAGATTACAGCCAGGGAACGAAGAAGGAAAGCTATCCATATTGTTTTTGACATTAATCAGGGTAAGTGCAGCAGGTGCATGATTTGTGTCAGGGATTTTGCCTGTCCGGCGATCTATGTCGCCGAAGATGGTTCTGTTCATATTGATTCACTGCTCTGCGTGGGCTGTGGTGTGTGTCGGCAGGTATGCCCAGAAAATGCGATTGGGGCAACGAAATGAAGAACGTATATCAAATTCATCTTACCGGCGTAGGGGGTCAAGGAATAATCAGAGCTTCGACCATCATTGGAGAAGCAGCCATGAAGAAGGGATCAAAAGCAGTGATGAGTGAGTTGCATGGAATGGCTGAGCGTGGCGGGGTGGTTACTGCCGAAATGAAAATCGGTGATGCCTCTAGCGCTCTAGTCCAGAAGGGTGATGCTGACTTGCTTCTTGGCCTAGAACCGGTAGAGGCATTACGCTCCTTGGATAAGGTCGGACCGAATACCACAGCTATCGTAAATTCTGCTCCTATTATTCCCTTTACCGTCTCTCTAGGAATTTCCAGTTACCCGTCACTATCACAGGTTATTACTGAGCTGCAAGCCAAAATAAGGAGCCTCTTTATCCTTGATGCCCTTGACTTGGCTCGCAAGGCAGGAGACCTCATCGCTTTGAATATAGTCATGTTGGGGGCAGCAGCAGCGATTCCTGGGTTTCCCGTGGGGAAAGAGCTGCTTCTCGCCTCAATCAAGGAAACTCTTCCTGCCTCAACCATTGAAGTTAACTCTGCCGCTTTTGAAAATGGCTACCAAGCGATTGTGGAGGGAATACATAGAGAGTAGAAAGCAGAACTGGAGAAGCAGATGAATTTTGCCAGATTTTGTCTGGTGAACGCCGAGAAGTATCCCAGTCGAGAGTTTGCCATCGAAAGCTGGCCATCCAAAGGTCTACGAAGAGCTCTCACCTGGAAGCAGCTCAATGAGGATTCCAACAAGTTGGCCAGCTACCTTATCAAGCAGTGTGGGGTAAGAAAGGGCGACGTCGTTATTCATCTGTTGGTGAATAGTCTGGAGTGGATTGTTACCTACTTCGGAGTGATTAAGACTGGGGCAGCCGTTGCACCGCTGAACTTTCGTTTTGCCAGCAGTGATATTAAGTATGCGGCAAACGTCCACGGTAGCGAAGTCCTTATCCTTGGCAGTGGATTTTTGCCTAAGGTNCAGCCGATACAGCAGCAGATGGNCCACATGAAGCACTACATCTGTGTTGGTGAAGATGTGCCCCCTNATATGAAGTCCTATCAAGAGCTTATGGAGACCGGTGANGCTGCCGATGTGCTTCTGGAAATGGAAGATGATGATAAATGTGAACTCATGTTTACCTCGGGGACAACTGGGCCTCCCAAGCCTGTCTGCCATACTCATGGTAGCCTTTTTTCTATCGCCTGTGGCAACGGGCTCTCCTTTAACGAAGGACATAGTAGCGTTTGGTGTGCTGCTCATCCTTTTTACCATTCTGGCAGTTGGTTCCTTGGCTTTCCCTGCTATATAGCAGCCGGCAAGTATCTTATGCCAATGGAGCTTGAGCCCGGACCTCTTATGAAGTCCCTCAGCGATGAGAAGTGTACCGGGGGCTGGCTGAGTGTTCCCACGTGGAGTGATGTAGTAGAAGCTATGAAGTCGGGTGACATAGAAGTTGGAGATTACGATCTTTCCCACGTCAGATATATAGCTATCGGGGCACAGCCTGTGCCTCAAAGCTTATTTGAGGACAGTAAGAAGATATTCCCCGGTATCAAGTTCGGAAACATGTACGGAACTACTGAGGGCGGAGGTGGAGGCAGCACATATCTTTACGATGAAGACATCCTGAGGAAACCAGGGTCCATCGGTAAGGCGACTGCGCTTATGGATGCCAAAGTTGTAGACGAGAAAGGGAAAGAGGTTCCCAGAGGAAAGCTGGGAGAGCTTGTTATTAAAGGTCCGAGGTTGATGAAAGAGTATGCCTTCAACCCCGAAATGACCGCCAGGACTGTTGTAGATGGTTGGCTGCATACCGGGGACGTATGTTATATGGATGAGGAGGGCTATATCTTCTTTGTTGACAGGCAGAAAGATCTAATCATCAGAGGAGGTGAGAATATTTATCCTGTCGAGATCGAGGATGTGCTGCATAGGCATCCCAAAATAGAGGATGTGGCCGTGATCGGCTGCCCCCATCCAAGGCTAGTGGAGATCGCAATAGCTATTGTCCAGCTCAAAGCCGGTGAGACGATGACGGAGGAAGAGGTGGTGGAATTTTGTCAGCATGCCGACCTAGCCAAGTACAAGTGGCCCGAAAGGGTTATCTTTGCTGATGTCCCTCGCAGTTCGACTGGCAAGGTCGAGAAGACAAAACTGAGAGACAAGTACCGCACCTGATCTTATCACTTGGAAATCCTTTACCTTTATCAACAACGGGCAAGGCAACATGGGTAACGAGGTATCCATGGAACGGCGCCGATAGAAGCATCCACAGGTTCTCCGATAATGTGCCTGTTCATTCCCTACCAGTCATTGTGCCGGCAGATGCGTTTTGGCGCAATCAATCATGGCTTTAACATTTTCAAACTTGGCATCAACTGGAACGAAGCATCCTGAACTCAGAATAAATCCCCCTCCCTTGCCAACAACATCAATAAGCTGTGCGCAATATTCTTGTACCTCCTCAGGTGTGCCATGTGTCTGCAATGATGCTCGCACATCACCCATTATGCACTGTTTGCCAGCAAGTATTTCTTTTGCCTGGAACATGTCCGTACAGCTATCAAACTCACATATACACCCGCGGGGTAAGTCTTGAAAATAGGGGAGGTTGAGAGTCCAGTCCTGGTCTAGATGCAGCAGAGGTGTTATCCCCTGCTTGACCCATGCCTCGGTCATCTTTTTTATATACTTCCACTCAAAACGCTCGAAAATCTTCAGTGGGTAATAGAAGCAGCCGCCACGCTCAAGCACCAGCATAACCCATGTCCGGCCGGTGAGCCTCACTTCCTCAATCGCATCCTGAATGAAGTCCTCCACCAGCGCATCCATGGCAGCTTCAACTCTGTCCGGCCGACGGTAAAGGTCGAAGGTGAACTGTTGAAGCGTCCTGAACATGGAGAAGAACATCAGGGGCGAGAAGACCTCTCCTCCCTTGTAAACCGGGACGCCATGTTCATTCCACACCTTAATGTCATCAACATACCTGGCCGTCTGCCTTTCACCCCATTGCAGAATTTTTGACGCCGGTCGAGGGTTGAATTTGCCATAGTATTTCTCTGCGAATGCGTTCCACCCTAAATCAGCAATAAGGTCATAATCTTCGGGGAGCAGGATTTCACGCTCATCATGCTGCAGCACAGAATCTCTGGGCAAATCCACACCGGGCACCTTGTAAAGTGGTTCTGCTATTATGCCTGATATCCTTCGCGGAAATACGAAGCTGATTCCAGGTATCACCTGCCCATCAAAGCCACCAAGTTCGTCGTAGACTTCTAGGTGCGCCCGTACCGCTCTTTCCCTCTCCTTGACCATCTGATATCCATCCAGCCCTTTGTAGCGACAGGCAAAATAGTAGGTTTGCATCGGCAAAACCGGAACTCGATCCGGTATCTCGACATTTATGGCGGCCTGAACCCTCTCCCATGAGGTCATGGTTTCTTGTATCACCTGTCTGCCTTCCTTATGAATTCCTTGCATATTTTCACTCCCTCGGCCCCGTCCCTGGTGAAGGCGTCGGCACCGACATAGTGTCTAACCTGCTCGATAACAATGCCGCCACCGATAATTACCTTGACCCGGTCTCGTATCCCTTTCTTCTCAATGGCGTCCACGGTATTCTTCATTGATTCGAAGGAAGGCGTTATTAGGCCTGACATACCCAGGATAGGTGCTCCACTGTCCACCAGCTTTTCGACGAATGCTTCTGGCGCCACGTCCACACCAAGGTCAAGTACCTCAAAGCCAGACATTCTAAGCAGACCAGCAGCAACATCCTTGCCTATGCTGTGGATATCACCTTTCACTGTGCCCATAACCATCTGCCCTATCGTCTCAATCCGCGTGTCGCCCGCCAATTTGGGCTCAATGAGGGACATCGCTTGCTTAAATATTTCACCAGACATGATTAGCTCGCCAAGAAAATATTCGCCCGTCTGGTAGCGTTCGCCGACAATAGCCATGCCGGCACGACATTCGTCAAGTAGGCCAACTGGATCCTGGCCCACCTTCAGACGATGACGAACGATTCTCAGCACTTCATCCTCTCTGATATTAGTAATTGCATCAATAAGTTCTGACATCCTTATCTTTCCTCTCTACACAAGGCATTGCAGATTTTGAACTTGTGTCTCAAGGTTACGGTGGCCACAACTCAAGCCGGACAAAAGGCAAAGTCCATTTGCCTCGCTCCACAGGAAAGTGTAAGAGATTGAGACAGCAAGGTCAATACGACCTATTGATTTTCTCACCGCGCTGGGATAGAATGTTTGCCTTGTTATTATGGAACTTGCTATCAACGGCAGAGGAGGGCCAGCGTAGCCAGTGCTAGCGTCCCTCCCTTTGGCTCTATCGGCTGAGTCTGGATGTTTTCTGCTGGCAACGTGTCCCAATATTACCCACCTTCATCACCAAGAAAGGAAGCTGCGCGTTGCTAACCCGCGCAACAAGTGCCAATCTGGTTTCCATTAAGGCCGACTTAGGCAAAATAAGCAAGATTCAACGAGGAGGTTGCTATGCCTTACGATGCTACCAAAATGAAGGACTGGCAGATTGCAGAAGCCGCTGAACAAAACATGCCCACTCCTGCTGAGTGGCAGGAAAGACTGAGCCTGCAATGCGATGAGATCATTCCCTATGGGAGGCTATGCAAGCTTGATTTCACGAAAATTATCGAGCGCCTCAAAGACAAGCCAGACGGCAAATATATTGAGGTAACCGCCATAACTCCCACACCGCTAGGTGAAGGTAAGACCACCACCACGATGGGTATCTTGGANGGTCTGGGCAAACGNGGCAAGAATGTGGGGGGATGCATACGCCAGCCTTCGGGCGGCCCGACCATGAATATTAAGGGAACCGCTGCNGGCGGTGGCAATGCACTGCTCATTCCCATGACCGAATTCTCTATGGGGCTTACNGGAGACATCAACGACATAATGAATGCTCACAACTTGGCNATGGTGGCGCTTACCGCCAGAATGCAGCATGAGCGTAACTACGATGATGACGAACTGGCCAGGCGCAGCAGGATGCGCCGCCTGAATGTTGATCCCACTAGAGTGGAAATGGGCTGGGTTATGGACCTATGCGCCCAGAGCCTCAGGAGAATCGTCATAGGCCTCGGCGGCCGCATGGACGGCTTCACTATGGAGTCCAGGTTCGGTATCGCTGTAAGTTCTGAACTCATGGCCATGCTATCCATCGTCAGGGATCTGGCGGACCTACGCCGGAGAATGGATGACATTACTGTGGCCTTTGATAAGAAAGGCAATGTTGTCACCACCGGCGACCTTGAGGTCGGGGGCGCCATGACTGCGTGGATGCGTAATAGCATCAACCCTACCTTGTGCAGCACAGTGGAGTATCAGCCTTGCATGGTGCATGCCGGCCCCTTCGCTAACATCGCTGTGGGCCAGTCTTCCATCATCGCTGATCGCATTGGGCTGAAGATGTTTGACTACCATGTCACCGAGAGCGGCTTCGGCGCGGATATCGGCTTTGAGAAGTTCTGGAATGTGAAATGCCGCTTAAGCGGACTTACACCACATGTGTCGGTACTCACCACCTCTGTCAGAGCGCTAAAGATGCACGGCGGCGGACCCAGGGTAGTGGCTGGCCGGCCCCTGCCTGACTCCTACACCAGGGAGGATTTGGCTCTCTTGGACAAGGGGCTGCCTAACATGTTGCACCACATCAATACTATCAGGAGGTCAGGCATCAATCCTGTGGTCTGCATCAATGCCTTCCCCACTGACACCAAGGATGAGATCGCCATCGTGCGGAAGGCAGCCGAGGCGGCTGGGGCACGCTGTGCTATGTCTACACACTGGGCGAATGGCGGCGATGGCGCCCAAGAGCTGGCTGATGCGGTAATAGATGCCTGCCAAGAGAATAACGACTTTAACTTCCTCTATCCCATGGAAATGAAGTTGCGGGAGCGAGTGGAAAAGATCGCTAGGGTGGTCTATGGAGCCGACGGGGTTTCGTGGACTCCTGAGGCTGAGGCCAAGGCCAAAATGCTTGAGAGCGATTCTAAGTACGATGACTACGCCACGATGATGGTGAAGACCCACCTGAGCTTGACTCA
>JGI24025J20009_10000547_pt1 | contig 29086 bp, 29 predicted proteins | sample Cruoilmetagenom3_FD_20009 | JGI IMG/M metagenome (IMG submission 20009) | reverse complement strand
GCCATCTGGCCTTTGAGCTGATCGGAGACGCCGATCACCGCGCATTCGGCGACATCGGGGTGGGCGGCAAGTACCTCTTCCATGGCGCCGGTGGACAGGCGGTGGCCGGCGACGTTGATCACGTCATCGGTGCGCGCCATGATATAGAGGTAGCCATCTTCGTCGATCATTCCTGCGTCGCCGGTTTCGTAATAACCGGGGAAGGTGGTGAGGTAGGATTTGCGAAACCGGTCCTCGGCGTTCCACAGGTTGGGCAGGGTGCCGGGGGGGAGGGGCAGTTTGATGGCGATGGCACCCAGTTCTCTGGTGGGCATCTGGTGACCGGCCTCGTCGAGGATTTGTACATCGTATCCGGGCATTGCCACCGAGGGGCTGCCGATTTTGACTGGCAGGGGGGCTATGCCCATCGGGTTGGCAACGATGGCATAGCCGGTTTCTGTTTGCCACCAATGGTCGATCACCGGCACGTTCAGGGTTTTTTGCGCCCATTCGATGGTATCGGGATCGGCGCGTTCGCCCGCCAGGTACAGCACATTGAGGCAAGAGAGGTCGTAATCCTTGATCAACTCACCGGTTGGGTCTTCGCGTTTGACGGCGCGGATGGCGGTGGGGGCGGTGAAGAAGGATTTGACGTTATGTTCGGAAATCACCCGCCAGAAGGTGCCCGCATCGGGGGTGCCGACGGGTTTGCCTTCGAACACGATGGTGGTGTTGCCGTGGATCAGCGGTCCGTAGCAGATATAGGAATGGCCCACGACCCAGCCAACATCGGAAGCCGCCCAGAACACATCACCGGGGTTCACGTTATAGACGTTCTTCATCGTCCAGTTCAGCGCCACCAGATGCCCGGCAGTGGGGCGGATCACCCCCTTGGGCGCGCCGGTGGTGCCGGATGTATACAGGATATAGGCCGGGTGATCGCCGCTGACGGGCACACATTCGGCCGGGTCCACCCCGTATTGAAAGGCATGCCAGTCAAAATCGCGGCCCTCTTCCAGTTTGGCGACCTCTTGTTCGCGCTGGAAGATAACGCAGAACTCTGGCTTGTGCGCGGCCAGGTCTATAGCCCCGTCCACCAGCGGTTTGTAATGCACCACGCGCCCCGGTTCGAGCCCGCAAGAGGCGGCGATGATCGCTTTTGGCTGGCAATCGTCAATGCGTACCGCCAGTTCGTTGGCGGCAAACCCGCCAAACACCACCGAATGCACCGCGCCGAGGCGGGAACAGGCCAACATCGCCTCAAGCGCCTCGGGGACCATTGGCATGTAGATGATGACGCGGTCGCCTTTTTCAACGCCCTTGGCGCGCAACGCCCCGGCAAGCGAGGCGACGCGGGTCAACAGCTCGGCGTAGGAGATGGTGTGTTTGGTGTTGGTGATCGGGCTGTCGTAGATGATGGCGGTGCGGTCGCCATTGCCTGCTTCGACATGGCGGTCGAGGGCGTTATAGCAGGTGTTGACCTGTGCGTCGGTGAACCATTCATACAGTGGCGCGTTTTCGTCGTTCAGCGCGCGGGTCGGTGCCTTGACCCAATCAATGGCTTTTGCAGCCTCCATCCAGAACGCTTCAGGATCGCTTTTCCAGCTTTCATAGACCTCTGCATAGCTCATGGGTATGTTCCTTTCGGGCTGGCTGTATGCCGCTGCATTCGGGGAAAGGTTTACGGTTCGACACCTTGGGGGCGCAAGGCGCAAACTGCGCCCGGTTGCCACTGTTTCCGCTAACTCAGGGCGGCAATAGAGTGCGGCAGGCAATTTTTACCTGTTCAGCCGTATTGCGCGACCGGGGTTCCGGCAATCGCCGCCATGTTCAGCAAGCCACGCGCGGTGATCGACGGGGTAACGATATGGGCGGTGTTGCCCATGCCCATCAGGATTGGTCCCACCTCTAGCCCGTCGGCGCGCATTTTCAGGATGTTGCGTACACCACCAGCGGCGTCGGCATGGGCGAAGATCAGTACATTGGCCTCGCCCTGCATCCGTGAATTGGGGAAAATCCGGCTGCGCAGGTCGGGATCAAGCGCCAGGTCGACGTTCATTTCACCCTCATAGACAAAATCACGCGGGGTGCTGTCCAGAATTTCAATCGCGGCGCGCAGGCGTTTGCCGGAGCCTTCGGATTGGTTGCCAAATTGCGACTGGGCGCAGAACGCGATGTTGGGTTCCAGCCCAAAGCGGCGCACATGGCGGGCCGCGCCAATGGCGGTTTGGGCCAGGTGTTCGGGGCTGGGCAGTTGATGCACATGGGTGTCGGCGATGAACAGCGGGCCGTTTTCCAAGATCATCATCGACAAGGCGCCTTGGGCGCGCAACGCTGTGCTGCCCAGCACCTGGGTCACATAGTTCAGGTGCCAGCGGTATTCGCCGAACGTACCGCAGATCAGGCTGTCAGCCTCATTTCGCTGCACCATGATGGCGCCGATGGCGGTGGTGTTGGTGCGCATGATCGCCTTGGCCAGATCGGGGGTGACGCCACGGCGCTGCATCAGCTGGTGATAGCTGTTCCAGTAATCATAATAGCGCGGGTCGTTTTCCGGGTTCACGATCTGAAATTCGCGCCCCGGGCGGATATCCAGCCCCATACGTTCGCAGCGCGCCTCGATCACCTCGGGGCGTCCGATCAGAATTGGGGTTTCGGTGGTTTCTTCCAGAATTGCCTGGGCGGCACGCAACACGCGTTCATCCTCGCCCTCGGAAAACACGATTCTGCGGGATGCGGCGGCGGCGGCCTCGAATACCGGGCGCATTAGCAGGGCTGATTTGAACACCGACTGGTTCAGTTTTTCTTTATAAGCCTCAAGGTCGTCAATTGGCCGGGTTGCCACGCCGCTTTCCATGGCAGCACGGGCCACGGCAGACGACACAACCCCAACAAGGCGCGGATCAAACGGTTTGGGGATCAGGTAATCGGCGCCAAAGGCCAGCTGTTCGCCGCGATAGGCGGCGGCGGCTTCGGCCGAGGTGGTGGCGCGGGCCATTTCGGCGATGCCGTCGATGCAGGCCAGTTGCATCGCGTCGTTGATCTCGGTCGCGCCGACGTCCAGCGCGCCACGAAAGATGAACGGGAAACACAGCACGTTGTTGACCTGATTGGGAAAATCGCTGCGCCCGGTGGCGATGATCGCATCTGGGGCCACGGCGCGCGCATCATCTGGCAGGATTTCCGGCAACGGGTTGGCCAGCGCAAAAATGATCGGGCGCCTAGTCATTTTCTGCACCATGTCAGGCTTTAGCACGTTGGGGCCACTTAGACCAAGGAACATGTCGGCCCCGTCAATCACCTGATCCAGCCTGCGCAGATCCGTGGCCTGGGCAAATGCCGCCTTATGCGGGTTCATGTCGATCTCGCGGCCCTGATAGACCAGCCCATGAATATCGCACAGCCAGACGTTTTCGCGCTTTACCCCCAGTTTCAGCAGCATGTTCAGACAGGCAATGCCCGCCGCCCCGCCGCCGGTGCTGACAATTTTGATGTCTTCAAAGGCCTTGTCGGCCACATGCAGCGCGTTTTTGGCTGCTGCACCCACCACTATGGCGGTACCGTGCTGATCGTCGTGAAACACCGGGATGTTCATGCGTTCACGGCAGATTTTTTCGACGATAAAGCAATCGGGCGCTTTGATGTCTTCCAGATTGATCGCGCCAAAGGAGGGTTCCATCGCGCAGACGATCTCGGCCAGTTTTTCGGGGTTGGGTTGATCCAGCTCGATATCGAAACAGTCGATATTGGCGAATTTCTTGAACAGAACCGCCTTACCTTCCATCACCGGCTTGCTGGCCAGCGGGCCGATATTGCCCAGCCCCAGCACGGCGGTGCCGTTGGTGACCACCGCCACCAGATTGGCCCGCGCGGTATAGCGGGCGGCATCGGCGGGGGTTGCCTTGATCTCCAGACAAGCCTCGGCCACGCCGGGGGAATAGGCGCGCGCCAGATCGCGGCCATTGGCCATCGGCTTGGTCGCGCGAATTTCCAGCTTACCGGGTTTCGGATACTCGTGATAAAACAGGGCCGCCTGGCGCAGGTTCTGGTTTTCGGACATGTCTGGGGCTCCTCCCGGGATATAGTTTAGTGTTAAACTAGTTTCTCAAAGATGAAAACCAGCCATTTTGCAGGCAGATGTGGCCCACCCCGCCTTGCAAATATTTTGGGTGCCGGTCAATGTTTACCTGCAATGAAACGGGGTTCCATGTCTGACACCATAGCTGAAATGCGCCTGCCAACGAATGAGTTGCGCGAGGATATTCCTTTTTACACCAAAACGCTGGGGATGCGGTTGGATATGATCTTTCCGGCGGATAATCCGCAGATCGCGGCGTTTTCCGGCCATGGCTTGCGGCTGCGGATTGAAAAAGGCGCGCCCGAATCCCCAGGGACGATTCGCATTTTGTCGGATGATCCGGATGGTTTCGCCGACGGCGCGCGCCGCCTTACCGCACCCAATGGCACCAGGATTGAGATCGAGGATATAGACCCGCCGTTGCTGATGCCGCCCACCGAACATGCGTTTATGGTGCGCCGCCTGGCCGATCAGGCGCCCTGGGTGGTCGGGCGCGCGGGCATGAATTACCGCGATCTGGTGCCGGGACGTTTGGGTGGGGCGATGATTGCCAGCCATATCCGCATTCCCGGCGGCGGGCCGGTGCCGGATATGGTGCATTACCACAAGGTCGGCTTTCAGCTGATATTCTGCATTCATGGCTGGGTGGATGTGGCGTACGAAGATCAGGGAGAGCCGATGCGGCTATATGCGGGCGATTGCTTTATCCAGCCGCCGGAAATTCGCCACCGGGTGCTGCATTCGGGCGATGATTTGCAGGTGATCGAAATTGGCGTGCCGGCCGAACATGTGACCGAGATTGACCATGATATGGCGCTGCCAACCCCGCATCTGCGGCCCGAGCGGGAATGGGGCGGGCAACGGTTTGTGTTCAATCAGGGGGGGGGCGCCGATTGGGGGCCGTTCCGCCTGCCTGGGTATGACTGCCGCGACACCACGATTGCCGCCAATACCAATGGGGTGGCCGGGGTTCAGGTGATCCGGCGCGGGCAGGGCGATCCGGCATGGGCCAGCCATGACAGTGACATTCTGTTCACCTTTGTGATGCAGGGGCAGGTCACGCTGGAAGGCGAAGGCCAGGATCCACATGTGCTGGAACCGGGTGATGCCTTTGTGATCCCGCCGGGGATGCAGACCCGGCTGAGCGACCCGTCGGAGGATATCGAACTGCTAGAGGTCACCTTGCCCGGCGTATTCATCACAGAGGTGGCATCATGAGCCTGAAAGATGCCGCCGCCGCCGTGCGCAAAAACGCCCATGCGCCTTATTCCACCTTCAAGGTCGGCGCGGCGATCCGCGCGGCCTCGGGGGTAATCTATGCCGGGTGCAACGTGGAAAACGTGTCCTACCCCGAAGGCACCTGTGCCGAGGCGGGGGCGATTGCCGCAATGGTGGCGGCGGGGGAAACTGAACTGGTCGAGGTCTACGTGATCGCCAAAAGCCCGATGCCGGTGTCGCCTTGTGGCGGCTGCCGTCAAAAGCTGGTGGAATTTGGCGCGGGCGATGTGGTGGTCACCATGGGCACAACGGATGGCGATGAACAGGCGATGACACTGGCGGAGCTGCTGCCGGGGGCGTTCAACTCAGACCATATGGCGGGGTGATAGGCCTATGGATGCCCGGTCAATCATTGCGCAATTGCGCCGCCGTCAGGTGCCGTCTGAACAGGAATTACGCTGGTTTGCCCAAGGCCTGGCCGATGGTGGCGTCAGTGACGCACAGGCCGGGGCCTTTGCCATGGCGGTCTGTATGGGCGGGCTGGGGGCGCAGGGCCGCGCCGCGCTGACGTTGGCGATGCGCGACAGCGGCGAGGTATTGCGCTGGGATCTGGACGGGCCGGTGGTGGACAAACATTCCACTGGCGGGGTGGGCGATTGCCTGTCGCTGGTGCTGGCCCCGGCGCTGGCGGAATGCGGTGCCTATGTGCCGATGATCTCGGGGCGCGGGTTGGGCCACACGGGCGGCACGCTGGACAAGATGGATGCGATCCCCGGCGTGGGTACGGTGTTTCCGCAGGATCGCCTGCCGCAGATCGTGGCGCAGGCGGGGTGCGCCATCGTTGGCGCGACGGCGCAAATTGCCCCAGCGGACAAGCGGCTTTATGCGATCCGCGATGTGACGGCTACGGTCGACAGCCTGGATCTGATCACCGCGTCGATCCTGTCCAAGAAACTGGCGGCCAGTCCAGATGCGTTGGTGCTGGACGTGAAAATGGGCAGCGGCGCGTTCATGAAAACCATGGATCAGGCGCGTGCGCTGGCCTATGCGCTGACTGAAACCGCCAATGCCGCCGGGTGTCAGACCACAGCGGTGATTTCGGATATGAGCCAGCCATTGGCCCCGGCGCTGGGCAACGCGCTGGAAGTGGCCGAGGTTATGAAGGTGCTGACCGGGCAGGGGGGCGGGCAAGGAACCGAACCGCTGGTCAGCCTGTCGGCGGCGCTGGGCGGGGTGGTTCTGGCCGATGCCGGGCTGGCGGCGGATGTGCAGCAAGGCGCCGACCGGGTGGTCGAGGTGATCCGCGACGGGCGCGCGGCGGAACGGTTTGGTCGGATGATTGCCGCGCAGGGTGGCCCGCTTGGGTTTGTCGATAACTGGGCGCGGTTCCTGCCCGAACCCAACGTGATCCGCGAAGTGGCCAGCCGCGGCCCCGGCTATATCACCGCGATGGACGGCGAGGCGCTGGGCCTAGCCGTGGTTGGCTTGGGCGGTGGGCGGCAGGTGGAAAGCGACGTGGTTGACCCCGCTGTTGGCTTTAGCGGCCTGGTGCGGCTGGGCGACAAGGTGGATCGGGGCACGCCATTGGCGGTGATCCATGCCGGGCGTGAAGATGCGGCGCGCGCCGCCGAGGCCGCGCTGCGCCGGGCCATCACCATCAGTGACACACCGCCACCGGTGCCTGATCTGATCCATGAAAGGGTGGGCTGATGCCCCGCGCCTTTCTGGTGGTGATGGATTCGGTGGGCATTGGCGGTGCGCCGGATGCCGGGGCGTTTTTCAACGGTGATCTGCCGGATACCGGTGCCAACACGCTGGCCCATATCGCGCAGGCCTGCGCGGCGGGGCGGGCGGATGAGGGGCGCAGTGGCTTGTTATCGCTGCCCAATCTGGATGCTCTGGGGCTGGGCGCGGCGGTGGCGCTGGCCTCGGGCGATGACGCGCCGGGGCTGGGGGTGGACCCGGTGGGTCTGTGGGGGGCGGCGAGTGAAATCTCGCCGGGCAAGGACACGCCATCGGGGCATTGGGAACTGGCGGGGGTGCCGGTGCCGTGGGACTGGCACTATTTTCCCGACACCAATCCGGCCTTTCCCGACGATCTGGCCCGCTATGTGGCGCAGGTTGCGGGCACCGATGGAATATTGGGAAATTGCCATGCCTCGGGCACGCAGATCATCGCCGATCTGGGGGAGGAGCATCTGCGCAGCGGCTGGCCGATTTGTTATACCTCGGCTGACAGCGTGTTTCAGATTGCGGCCCACGAAGACAGTTTTGGGTTGAAGCGGTTGCTGACGCTTTGTGCCGACATCGCGCCACATCTGCATGCGATGAAGGTGGGCCGGGTGATTGCCCGACCGTTCATTGGCGATGCGGTCAGCGGTTTCACCCGCACTGGCAATCGGCGCGACTATGCCATCGCCCCGCCTGGGCCGGTGCTGACCAACTGGGTGCAGGATGTCGGCAGGCGCGTCTATGCGATTGGCAAGATCGGCGACATCTTTTCGATGCAGGGCATTGACGAGGTGCGCAAAGGCGATGACGCGGCCCTGATGCGCCACCTGTCAGATCTGGTGGACAGCGCCACAGACGGCAGCCTGACATTTGCCAATTTTGTCGAGTTTGACAGCCTTTATGGCCATCGCCGCGATATATCGGGCTATGCCCGCGCGCTGGAATGGTTCGATGCGGCGATCGGCCCGGTTCTGGCGCGGCTGCGCCCGGGCGATATCATGGTGTTCACCGCTGATCACGGCAATGATCCCAGCTGGCCCGGCACCGATCACACCCGTGAGCGCGTGCCGGTGCTGGTTGCAGGCCACGGGGCTGGGGGATTGGGGCAGGTGGCGTTCACCGATCTGGCGGCCAGCATTGCCACCCACCTGGGGGTGGTGCCGCAGGGACAGGGCCGCAGCTTTTTCTGACAGCAAAAATCCGCCGGGCGGGTTGCAGGTGCGCGCGGGTTGCCCAATAAGGGGTCACATTCATTCCGGGAGAGCTGCCATGTCCGAACATCTGACTATCGTCGATCATCCGTTGGTTCAGCACAAGCTGACCTTGATGCGCGAACGTGAGACCGGATCGGCGGTGTTCCGCCAGTTGCTGCACGAGATCACGCAGCTGCTGGCCTATGAGATCACCCGCGAAATGCCGATGACCACCAAACCCATCGAAACCCCGATGGAGGCAATGGTCGCCCCAACCCTGGCGGGCAAAAAGCTGGCGCTGGTATCGATCCTGCGGGCAGGCAACGGGATGCTGGACGGGGTGCTGGAACTGATCCCGCTGGCACGGGTTGGATTTGTCGGGTTGTACCGCGATGAAAAGACCCTGAAACCGGTGCAGTATTACTTTAAGGTTCCCGAAGGGTTGGACGATCGTCTGGTGATCGTGGTTGATCCGATGCTGGCTACGGGAAACTCTTCTGTGGCGGCGATTGATCTGCTGAAAAACGCCGGGGCGACAAATATCCGGTTCTTGTGTCTGCTGGCCGCACCCGAGGGCGTCGCGCGGATGCATCAGGCGCATCCGGACGTGCCGATTGTCACCGCTTCTCTGGATAGTGGGCTGACCGATAAGGGGTATATCATGCCAGGGCTCGGCGATGCCGGAGACCGGATGTTCGGCACCAAATAATGGCAATTGCCCGCTTTACTCGGGTTTGAAATTACGGCATCCTCTGTCAATATCTTGTGGGGGCAGTGATGCGGATAACAAGAACTATTGCAATTGGTGTGATTTTGGTCTCGGTGGGGGTAAGTGTCCTGCATGCCCAAACCTTGCGCGATGCCGAGCCTCCTGCCGAGTTTCCGGCAGCGTCTTACAAGGGCAAACAATATGTGGACAGTCGCGGCTGTATCTATATTCGCGCCGGTATTGATGGCAATGTAACCTGGATTCCCAGGGTTAACCGGGGGCGCAAGCAGGTCTGCGGGTACAAGCCTACTGAAACCGCCAGAGTAACGGCGCCAGCGCCGAAATCAGCCACGGCACCGGTGATTATTACAGCGGGTCCCGCACCCAAGGCGACTGCCAAACCAACGGCAAAACCGGCAGCCGTTGCAAAGCCCGCCGCGCCGCCAGCGCCACGGGTCGCGACGGCCCCCGCGCCAAGGACCCCATCAACTGCGAAACCCAGCCCCAGCCCGGCTGCAACTGTTTTTGTGAACCCCGCGCCTAAGGCCAAACCAAGTGCCAAGCCGACAACAAGTGTTCGGGCTAAACCCACAACAACTGCCCAGACTGCTGCCAAGCCCAGCCCCAGCCCGGAACCAACGGTCTGGACGAATTCGGTCGTCGCCGCACCAAAACCTGCGCCGCCTGCATCCGCCGTCCAGCGCAAACCAGTGGTTGTTGCGGCCCCGGCCCCCAGCGCGGCCTCGGCCCCCGCCAAGGACTGGTCGAAACCAACCACAGCCACACCAACCACAGCCACACCAACCGCAGCACCAGCGGCTCGCACGCAGGCGCAGGCAGATGGATGTTCGAATGCGTCCGCATTCAGCCAGCAATTCATCAACAAGCAAGGCGGACGTCATGTTGTGCGCTGTGGTCCGCAAGATGAGGCTCCGATCACTTATGGGCGCCGGGTTGAGCAGCAATCCTATCTGACCGCTCCGTCAGCAGTGTCGCCCTCTGCCCCCTATGTGCCCCAATCCTCGGAGGGGGGTGCGCCGCAGCCCCGGGTGGTCGCGCGCCATGTTTACGACAAGCGCCAAAATACAACCAACGTTGTCGTGCCGTCAGGATATCGTGCCGTCTGGAAGGATGATCGCCTGAACCCACATCGCACCGAACGCAGGCTAAAGCCTGCCCAGGTTCAAGGGGTGGTGACAGTGCCAAGCGGCTACAAGCTGGTGGATTGGGAAGATAACCGTCTGAACCTGCGCCGTGGTGTGCGCACTGCGGCAGGTGACACCCAAAGCGACCAGATCTGGAAACGCACCTTGCCGCGCACACCGGTTGTGGTGCCGACCCGGGGCCAGATCGTGACCGTGTCCGCCGATAGCGCCAGAGTGCAGGATGAACAGACAACCGCCAAGTATGGTGTCTTTACCCGCTTGTCCACGCGCTCTGCCCCCTCAGCTGCCGCCTCGGCTGTAACGCGATCAGCAACGGCTGCTGCACAAAAGCCCCGCTATGTACGGGTGGCAACCTATGCGGCGGATGCCCAAGCGCGCAGCGCGGCGCAGGCGCTGGTCCAGTCCGGCCTGCCAATCCGGTTAGGCACGCTTAAACCCAGTGGCAAGCGGGTGGTTTTGGCGGGCCCGTTCTCATCCAATGCGCAAGCCAAGGCGGCACTGAACAAGGTGCGCCGGGCTGGGTTCTCGGGCGCAAAGCTGAGCAAATAGAGCGCGGCACGCTCCAGGGTCATTCGAAATACTGCCGGACAGGATGTTGCGAGGAAAGCCCGCAAGGGCTTGAAGAGCAGTCACCACGCAATGCGCCGTCTCTATCCGCCGCAGATATTCTGTAACTGCACCCAATCACGATCCCGCAGAACCGGTTCCAGTGTGCGCCCGGCCATCGGGTCTGCCTCAATCAGGCCCAGAACTGTCTCGCCGGTGATGTCGCGGGCATAGGCATATGGGGTTGAAGGGATGGCAGCCTGCGCGAACAGGCCAAGTGTTTGCTCGTCCGTCAGGAGCGGTCGCGGGGCCACCAATACCTGTTCCGCATAATGATCCAGGTCTTCTTGGGTCAACTTCCCGGTGGTCAGCAATCGGAAAGACGCGACGGGCCCACTATAAGATAGCAGCTGGGTCAGCGGATCATGAATTTCGGCGCGGGCGCGTTCCGTCAGGATAAACCCAGCAGCGACTGCCGGGTCGGTATGATCTTCAATCAGCGCTTTGTTAAGCAAGACGATCCCGCCGGGCAGGTGCAGGCTGCCCGCTACGCCAGCTGGCAAAACCACCAGCTGCCTCACCGCTGTTCGCTGTGCCAGCCTGGACAGAACCACGGTGGAGTCCGGGGTCTCGCAGGCCGCGCCGCTCACCCGTTCGATCCGCCCCAGCAGGGCTTGGCCGATCTCTTGACGTTTGATCTCGGGGACCACGCTGACTGTGTGGCGCAACAGCGCGCCGGGCAGCCAAAGCACCAGAACCGCCAGCACCGCAGAGACCGTGGCCAGTACAGACACCAGCCGCAGCCGCCCCGGATGTGGGCGTGCCCGTTCGATCGCCTGGCGCAGCCGTTCGATAGCGTCGATCATCGCGTCTTCGCTGTCGGACAGTTCCAGGGTTTCGCCGGGGTCGCCATCGGGATAGTAAATTGCCGGGAGCACGCCAGGATTGACCCGCTCAACAGCGGCGAGCGACCAGTGGGTCAGCGCCTTGTCATTGCCATCGGCAATGGTCAGCGTCGCCTCCCCGATCGACACAACCACCTCGCGTCGTTGACCATCTGGGGTTGCGCGCCATAGCCCGGTTGCCTCGAGCCGTTCGTATTCTTTAAGCGCCGTCATGTCGCCTGAATTTGCCCGTGCCTCTTTTTCTTCACTCTAGCACATGGCAGGTCGACGCGGCAAACGGCTTTGCGCCCGGCTGGGAAATGCCGGGCGGGTATGTGAGCCGTGACAGATATCAGGTTGATTTCAGGCCCAACCGGCGAAAGATCAAGGCCGCCGGGCAAAAGCCGGTAAAGGCCGATTGGAACAAGTTGGCACCGACAAAGATTGTCAGGATCATCCAGTACGGGGATACATACCAGGTCAGCGCCACGGATAGCAGAATCATGAATCCGGCCATCGCCATAACAGCTTTGTTTATCGTCATAATACTTTCCTCTCGGGTGGGGGGCCGCGACGTGGCGGGTGTATTTCACATTCAGATATAGGAATATGAGTGAGCGCGTCAAGGGTCGTCATGCCGCACCCACATCACCCGGCAACGGATCAAAGCGCCCGAGCCACCGCGCGCAGTTCGAATTTCTGGATTTTGCCGGTCGAGGTTTTGGGCAATTCCTGAAACACCACTTGTTTAGGGGTTTTGAACCCGGCCAGGGTTTGCCGCGAAAACGCCATCAGCGCGGCGGCATCCTCAGTAGCGCCCTCTTTTAACTCGACAAAGGCGCAAGGCACTTCGCCCCATTTATCGTCCGGTTTGGCCACCACGGCGGCCAGCAACACATCCGGATGGCCCATCAACACGCCCTCGACCTCGACCGAGCTGATGTTTTCGCCGCCCGAGATGATGATGTCCTTGGCGCGATCCGCGATCTGGATATAGCCATCGGGGTGCTGCACCGCCAGATCACCGGAATGGAAATAGCCGCCCGCAAAGCTTTCGGCGGTGGCTTCGGGGTTTTTCAGATAGCCCTTCATCACCGAATTGCCGCGGATCATGATCTCGCCCTGATCGGTGCCGGTCATCGGAGTTTGCACCATCTGGCCATCCATCACTGCGATTTCGTCCATCATTGGCATGGCAATCCCCTGGCGCGCCTTGATCGCCGCCCGACCGGCGTGATCCAGCCCGTCCCAATCGGTTTCGCGCCACAGGCATTCGGTGACATGGCCATAAGTTTCGGTTAGCCCGTAGACTTGCGTCACGTGAAAGCCCAAGACCTCAATCTTGGACAGGGTGGCCGGGGCGGGGGGCGCGCCGGCGGTGAAAACCTGAACCGTGTGATCAAACGGCAGGCGCTCGGATTCGGGGGCATTGACGATCATGTTCAGCACAATCGGCGCGCCGCCAAAATGGGTGGCGCCGTGGTTGGCGATAGCGTCATAGATCGCAGGGGCGGTGATGTCGCGGCAGCAAATCACCGTGCCGCCCAGCATTGGCATCATCCAGGTGTGGTTCCAGCCATTGCAGTGAAACAGCGGCACAATCGTCAGGTATCGCGGCCGGATCACCATGCGCCAGCTGACAACCGTGCCCATCGTCATCAGATACGCGCCGCGATGGTGATAGACCACGCCTTTTGGTCGCCCCGTAGTGCCGGAGGTATAGTTCAGCGCCAGGCTTTCCCATTCGTCCTGTGGCATGATCCAGTCGAATTCCGGGTCGGCCCCCGCCAGCAGATCCTCGTACACCGGATAGCGCCCGCTGGCCGGGAACCCGGCCTTGGCATCCGGGACTTCGATGATTTGCGGCCCCTTCCGGGCATCTGGTTTTTGGTGGCCTCGGCCAATTCCAGAAACTGGGTGTCCACCAACACTACGCGCGCGCCGCCGTGATCAAAAATATAGGCCACGGTCTCCACATCCAGCCGGATGTTGATGGTGTTCAGCACTGCGCCACAAGCGGGCACGCCAAAATGCGCCTCGGCCTGGGCGGGCAGGTTCGGGATCAGCGTGGCGACCACATCACCGGGTCGCACGCCTAACGCTGCCAACCCCGAGGCCAGCCGCGTGCAGCGGTCGTAGTATTCGGCATAGGTTTTACGGTGATCGCCGTAGACAACGGCCTCGTCATCCGCAAAAACCAGTGCCGCCCGCCGCAAGTGCGACAATGGCGTCAGTGGCGCATAATTGGCCGCCGTTTTGTCCAACCCGCTTTCGTCCTGCATCCAACCCATTGATTCTCTCCCCTGAATCAGTCCTGAAACACTGCTTATGTCGCAATGAGACCAGATATTGCGCCGGGTTGCGGGCAAATGGAAGTCTATGAATGCCTCCAGCCCCAACCACACCCTGTCTGCGGCGATCACCATGGTCTGCGCCATGGCCATCATTGGGGTGATTGATAATTTTATTGCCCGGCTCGCGGTTGAGATCGGGTTGTGGCAGTTTCACTTTGTCCGCGCGCTGATTGCCTTGCCGCTGGTGCTTAGCCTGTCGTTGGTCGGCTTGGGCAGTTTCCGGCCCCGGCGGGTGTGGGCGGTGGCGCTGCGCAGCCTGCTGGTGGCGGTGTCGATGCTGTTTTATTTCAGCGCGCTGGCCTGGATGCCGATTGCCCAGGCGATGGCGGGGCTGTTCACCTCGCCGATTTTTATCCTGCTGGTCAATGCGTTGGCATTAGGTCAACGGGTTGGGCCGTGGCGGATCGGGGCGGTGGCCATCGGGTTTTGCGGCATCCTGTTTGTGCTACAACCCGACCCGCAGAATTTTGACTGGGCGGTGCTGATCCCGGTGGCTGGCGGGTTCTTTTACGCGCTGGGGGCGATTACCACACGGCAGTTGTGCACCGGGGAAAGCACGGTGGCGCTGTTGCTTGGCATGTGGGTGATGCTGGGGCTGATGGGGGCGGTGGGGCTGGCCGTGCTGGGGCTGTTCCCGATCGAGGCCGCCCCGGGCCCGGACGGGTTTGTGGCGCGCGGCTGGGTCTGGCCGATGTGGCAGGCGGCGCCTTGGGTGGGGGTGCAGGTGATCGGGTCAGTCACCGGCGTGTTCCTGATCATTCGCGCTTATCAACTGGCTGATCCGTCTTATGTGTCGGTGTTCGAATATTCGGTGATGATCTTTGGCCCGCTTTTTGCCTGGCTCGCCTTTGGCCAGCCAGTGACCGGCTGGCAGATCGTTGGCATCGCGCTGATCGCGGTTGCGGGTGGGGTTATTGCGCTTCGCTCCAGGTAAGGGCCGCGCTGATGGGCGGAAACCGGTTTCCCTTGTGGCCGTTGCGCTTTAGCCTGTGCGCATGATCCTAAGCACTGGCCGAAGTTACGTCTTTATCCATATCCCCAAAACCGGCGGCACGTCGCTGGCGCTGGCGCTGGAATCGCGGGCGATGAAGGATGACATCATGTTGGGCGACACCCCCAAGGCGCGCCGCCGTCGCCACCGGGTGAAGGGGATCAAGACCAGGGGGCGGTTGTGGAAACATTCGACCCTGGCCGATATTGACGGGCTGGTGCCGGGGCATGTGCTGAACGGGTTGTTTGCCTTTACGCTGGTGCGCAATCCCTGGGACCGGATGGTCAGCTATTACCATTGGCTGCAGCAGCAGGGTTTTGACCACCCGTCGGTCCGACTGGCCAAGTCGATAGAGTTTGCCGATTTTGTCACCCACCGCCAGACCCGCGCCACATTCCGCCGCAGCCCGGCGGCGTCTTACATGCGCGGCGCGGATGGTACGGAACACTGCGACGCCTATATCCGGATCGAGGATTTCACCAACGATGCCGCGCCGCTGGTGGCGCATTTGGGTTTTGAACCGGTGTTGACGGTCGAAAACCAGTCAAACCGCGACCGGGATTATCGCAGCTACTACACCTCGTCCGCAGCAGAGGCAGTGGCCGAATCCTGTGACCAGGACATCACCCGGTTTGGGTATCGCTTTGACTGAACTTAGAAAAACCGTGGTTTTTGTCGCCGATTCCGGCCCAATCCCGACCTTTCCCTGACCATTATCTGAATACGTCTGAACAATGTCCGGTTTTCGCCATTTTTAGGCCCCACAGCAGGCACGCGAATCAGGCATTTTGCCAGGTGTCATAAAAGAACTGGGCAAAGACCCGGGCAAGGCATCAGATATAAGAGGGATAAGACCATGTTTGGTTGGAAGGAAAAAAAGAACACCGGTCCGGCGCGCAACGTCGAGCTGAGTGGTGCGATGGACGGTTTGCTGATTACCGGTCAGGCTGGCTTTGTTGCGGGCACGCATGTGGCGTCGAACCTGGGCTGGCGCGCCGTCGAGGCATTAAGCGTTGGTGACAAGGTGCTTACCTTTGATCACGGTATGCAAACGATTGTCGATATTCAGCGCGAGACGCTGTTTGCGCCCGAAAACACCCTGCCGCCCGCGCAATGCCCGATTCTGGTGCCCAGAGGCGCGATGAACAATCGCAAGGAAATGAGGCTGATGCCCGATCAGGGGATGCTGGTGGAAAGCGATGCAGCCATTGACGCGCTTGGCGATCCGTTTGCGGTTGTTCCCGCGCGGGTGCTGAAGGGGCTGAAAAAAATCCGGTCAGCGCCCCCCGTGGATCGGCTGGACATCACCACGCTGGCCTTTGCCAATGACGAGGTGGTCTATATCGAAGGCGGCATGCTGGCCCATTGCCCGCGCCCCCGTTGCATCCTGACCGAGGCCGCGACAATCGAAGGCTCACTGTATGACGTGCTGGACACGCGCCGTGCGCGGTTCCTGGTGGATTGCCTGATTGACGAGAACGATGCCTCGCCTTTGCTGTGCAATCCCGAAGAATTGGTGGGTGTGGTGGCAACAAGGGCGCGTCCGGCGTAAATGGATGATCTGACCCGAGAGTGTCATTGAAACGTCATCCGGCGTACGGGCCTTATCGGCGGGGCACAGGGCGACATCGACCTTGAGCAACCCAACCAGTTTGTTCTTCTGGCCTGCGCCGACACATTGATGGAAGACACGCAGAAACGGGTGCAACTTGATGGGTTAGCCGGGTCAGGTGCAGCCATTGCTATCCTTGAAGGTGATCTGACAGACCTGCCTGACACGGCGCGTGACAGTGCCGTTTCCGGTCGCCAGTACATCCTGAAAATCAGTCACTACAACAACCGGGATATAGGGGGCCGCGACAAAGATCTTGCATCGCTGACCCGGGAGGCGGCGGAACTGGCGGACGCATACGTAACCGGGTCATTCATTGGCGTGAACCATGCCTCAGGCCTGCCGACACCTGATGAAGTTGTGGTGTTGTTCTATGATGATGCGCAAACGGGAGAACGGTTCAGGGGGAACAACAAGGGGTTGCTGAGAAAAATTGGCGCGTTCAACAAAACGCACCTGATCGACACGGTCTATTACATCGGACAGGCCCGGCAGTAGCCGGGTACAGCCCCCAGACAGAAACAGGCCGGGCATGATTTGCCCGGCCCCTCTTATTCTTAAGCAGCGGCTGCCTTTGGTGCAAACCGGCCATAGAAACTCTGACCCTTGGCTGCCATTTCCCGCAGCAGCGGCGGGCAGGCGAACCGGGCGCCATATTCGGCCTCTAGCTGGTCACAGCGTTCCGCCGCATAGGGCGTGCCGATGATGTCCAGCCAGCTAAGAGGGCCACCGGACCACGGCGCAAAGCCCCAGCCAAGGATCGCGCCAACATCGCCTTCGCGGATGTCTTCCAGAACGCCTTCTTCCAGCGCACGCACCGCTTCCAGCACCTGGCTGAACATCAGCCGCTGCTGCACCTCAATCAGATCGGGCTGGTTTTCGGCACGCGGGTATTTGTCCTGCAGACCTGTCCAGTATCCCAGACGCTTGCCCTTGTCGTCATAGTCAAAGAACCCGGCATTGGCCTTGCGCCCCATGCGACCCTCGGATTCGAGCCAGAAGATCAGATCATCCGCAGGGCTTTCGGGATAGGCATTGCCCATCGCCGCCTTGGTCGCGCGGGCAATCTTGGCGCCCAGATCAATGCTGGTCTCGTCGTTCAGCTGGATCGGCCCAACCGGGAAACCCAGCATCCGGGCCGCGTTATCAATCAACGACGGCGCCACCCCTTCGGTGATCATCCGCAGACCTTCGTTGATATAGGGGATGATACAGCGGTTGGCGTAAAAGAACCGTGCATCATTGACCACGATCGGGGTCTTGCGGATCTGGCGGACATAATCCAGCGCCTTGGCCACGGCGCGCGGGCCGGTTTCAGCACCTTTGATGATCTCAACCAGCAGCATTTTTTCGACCGGCGAAAAGAAGTGAATGCCGATGAACTGATCGGGACGGACCGACGCCTTGGCCAGATCGGTGATCGGCAGGGTCGAGGTGTTCGAGGCAAAGATGCAATCCTCGCCGACGATGGCCTCGACCTTTTTGGTCATCTCGGCCTTGACGCCCATATCTTCGAACACCGCCTCGACGATCAGATCACAGCCCTTAAGCTGTTGCAGATCGGGGGTGGCGGTGATCAGGTTCAGCAACGCCTCTTTCTTTTCCGGGGTCGCCTTTTTGCGGGCGATACCCTTGTCCATATAGGTCTCGGCATAGGCTTTGCCCTTGTCGGCGGCCGCCTGATCGCGGTCCACCAGCACCACCTGGATACCGGCCTGTGCGCTGACCAGCGCGATGCCGGCCCCCATCATGCCCGCGCCCAACACGCCAACTTTCTTGACCCGCTGATCCGGCACATCCTTGGGTCGCACAGCCCCTTTTTCCAGCGCTTCCTTGTTCAGGAACAGCGACCGGATCATTGCGCCGGAACTTGGGTTCATCAGAACAGAGGTGAACCAGCGTGCCTCGATCTTCAGGGCGGTGTCGAAATCCACCAGCGCGCCTTCGTACACCGCGCTTAGCAGCGCCTTGGCGGCAGGGAACGCGCCTTGCGTCTTGCCATGCACCATCGCGTTGGCCCCAACAAAGGTCATGAACCCTGCGGGATGGTACGGCGCGCCGCCAGGCATCTTATAGCCCTTGGCATCCCATGGTTTGACGATATCGGCCGGTTTGGCGTTCAGCACCCAGTCGCGCGCGGCTGCAACCGGATCGTCGACCACCTCGTCAATCAAACCGGCTGATTTGGCCTTGGCCGGGGCCAGCATCTTGCCTTCCAGCAAGAACGGCGACGCGCCCATCGCGCCCAGCTTGCGCACCAGGCGGGTGGTGCCGCCAGCCCCAGGAAAAATGCCAACCATGATCTCTGGCAGGCCGATGCGGGCCTTTGGGTTGTCGGCGACGAATATCCGGTGCGTGGCCAGCGGCAGTTCCAGCCCGATGCCAGCGGCAGTGCCGGGCAGGGCGGCGGCAATCGGCTTGCCACCTTTGTTGGTCTTGGCGGCCATGCCGGCGCGCTCGATCTTGCGCAGCAGGGCATGCATTTGCATCGTGCCCTCGAACAACCCCTTGGCGGGGTCGTCGCCCGCGTCTTCCTTCATCTTCGCCAGCAGGTTCAGGTCCATGCCACCGGCAAAGGAACCTTCCTTGCCGGATGTGATGACGATGCCCTTGACACCATCATCCGCCAGCGCATCATCAATCTGATCGCTCAGCTGTTGCAGCCCTTCAAAGGACATCACGTTCATCGACTTTCCGGGAACGTCCCAGGTGATGACGGCGACGCCATCGGCGTCTGCGGTCATGGTGAAATCAGTCATTTAGGCCTCCGTTCGGCGGTGTTATTGGTTTCAAAGGGTCGAATGCCTGACCGGTATCACTGAACTGGCCGTCATCCGATATCAAGGCTTGCCCAAGCGTCCAGTTGATATGTCCCATCGGGCTTTGGATCAGGCAAAAGCGCCACCCCTCTTTGGTCTTGCGCAGCGTCATCACAAATATAAACGGTTCGACGACCAGCGTGGCCCCGTCGAGTATGTGTATCAGGCAGGTGGCTTTGCACAGGTCGCTGGCGGTAGGGCTGAGGTCACGCAGTTGGCGATAGATGTCGGTGACCCCCCGTGCCTTGATCGCTTGGTGGTAAAGTCGGAAATCCTGTTCCAGCGCTTCGAACGTGTGCATGGTGTAAGGTTTTCCGCCACGCGGCTCTATCCGCAGGGGTAGGTCCATGACGGTGCAATACAGATTGAAATCACCGGTGATAAGCGCGCGTGTCAGGCGCTCTGCCAATTCGATGAATTCTGCGTCGCGCATGGGTTACACGCGTTCGATAATTGTCGCCGCACCCATGCCAGACGCGATGCACAACGTCGCAAGGCCCGTCTGCTTGCCGGTGCGTTCAAGCTCGTCCAGCAAGGCGCCGATGATGATCGCGCCGGTGGCACCCAGCGGATGCCCCATGGCGATGGACCCACCGTTGACGTTGACCCGCGCGGGATCGACATCAAACGCCTGCTGGAACCGCAAGACGACGGCGGCAAAGGCTTCGTTTACCTCAAACAGGTCGATGTCTTTGATATCCATGCCATTGTCGGCCAGGATTTTCTGCGTTACCGGCACAGGGCCCGTCAGCATGATGGTGGGATCAGTGCCGATCTTGGCGGTGGCCTTGATCCGGGCGCGCGGGGTCAGCCCGTATTTGATGCCAAATTCCTTGTTGCCGATCAGCACACCCGCCGCACCGTCAACGATACCAGAAGAGTTGCCAGCGTGGTGGATGTGGTTGATCCGCTCAAGATGCGGGTATTTCATCATCGCGATCTTATCAAAGCCGGGCATCTGTTCGCCCATCATCTGAAAGCTGGCGTTCAGCGCGCCAAGCGACTGCATATCGGTCTGCGGGCGCATGTACTCGTCCCGGTCCAGAATCGCCAACCCGTTCTGGTCGCGCACGGTGATCACCGACTTGGCAAAGCGGTTGTCATCCCAGGCCGCCTTGGCGCGTCGCTGCGATTCAACGGCCAATGCATCGGCCTGTTCGCGGGAAAACCCGTATTCGGTGGCAATAATATCCGCCGAAATGCCCTGCGGCACAAAATAGCTGCCCATTGCCAGCGTCGGATCGACAGCAATCGCTGCCCCGTCACTGCCCATGGCCACCCGGCCCATCATTTCGACGCCGCCGGCGATATAGGCATCGCCCGCCCCGCCCTTGATCTGGTTGGCGGCCAGATTGACCGCCTCCATGCCGGATGCGCAGAACCGGTTGATCGCCAGCCCCGGGATCGATTCATCCAGATCGGATGCCAGAACGGCCGAGCGCGCCAAACACCCGCCCTGTTCCATTACTTGCGTGACATTGCCCCAAATCACGTCCTCGACCGCGTGACCGTCCAGATTGTTCCGCTCTTTCAGGGCGTTCAGCGCCACAGCGCTCAGCCGCAGGCTGGTGACTTCGTGCAAGGCGCCATCCTTGCGGCCCTTGCCGCGCGGGGTGCGCAGGGCGTCATAGATATAGGCTTCGGTCATTTCGGGTCTCTCCTTCAGGCGCAGAATTAGGTCCGGTCAGCAGGGCTACCGGGCATCAGATCATACGGGGCCTTCCAGCCCGGTGTGTCAGACAGGCGTGTCAGCCACGCGTCGATATTGGGCCAATCGGCACGATCAAAGCCAAACGGTTCGGGGTAATAAAGGTATCCACAACAGCTGAGATCGGCATTGGTGATGCCGTCGCCGACAATCCAGTCGCGCCCCTCCAGATGGGAGTCAAGGGTGGCATAAGCCGCCTTGAGACGGCCCAGATTAAAGGCAATCACCTCTGCCGGACGCTTATTTTCGGGCAGGAAATTCATCAGGAACCGGGTCATCCCGATCATTGAGCTGAATTTGTGGTTGTCCCACAAAACCCAGCGCAGAACGTCATAGGTTTCGTCCCGGTCCTTGCCGCCGAATTTGCCGGATTTCTCGGTGACATAGGCCTGAATGGCGCCTGACTGGCTGGTGCGGAAATCGCCATCGACCATCGCCGGGGCTTCGCCCATTTCATTCACGTTTGCACGATAGTCCGAACTGCGGCCTTCGCCGCCGAAGAAATCAACATAGACAGGCTCCCAGGCCAGCCCGCTAAGTTGCAGCGCCAAGGCCGCTTTGTAGGAATTGCCGCTTTCTCCGAAACAATAAAGTTTGATGGTCATGTGCGTAAAGCCCCTCCCAGGGCGCGTTTGGCTGATGGTGTGTTTGAGTATTTAGAACAAGAAAAAGCCGGGGACAGTCTTTTCGAGTAACCGTTGGTTAAGGTTACTGCGCTTTTGTTGGCGGTGCGGTACAGGCTGGAGAGCCGATGACCGTACAAGGAAAAGCCCCGCCGTCCCGTCTGAGTGCGTCCAAGACAGATCAGGCCCGGATGGTGGGGTGGACCTGTCCTGTCATTTTTCTTGTGAAAAATACTCCCGCCGGAGGCGTCCACGGTTGGTCGCCAGGCGCGGCGCTGGCCGTTCAAAGCGACCTCGCGATCAGTTCTTTCATAATTTCGTTGGTGCCGCCGTAAATCCGTTGCACCCGTGCGTCGGCCCACATCTCGCCCACCGCGTATTCCATCATATAGCCATAGCCACCATGCAGTTGCAGGCATTCGTCCAACACTTCGCCCTGAGTGTCGGCCAGCCAGTATTTGGCCATCGCCGCCTTTTCGACACTCAGAGTTCCGGCCAGGTGTTCCCCCATGCAGTCGTTCAAAAAGGCGCGCGCGACCATGGTTTTGGTTTTGCATTCGGCCAGTTTAAAGCGGGTATTCTGGAACTGCGTCAGCGGGCCGCCAAAGGCTTCGCGTTCTTTGGCATAGGTGATGGTGCGCTCCACGGCGCCCTCCATGGCGCCGATGGCACCGCAGGCGATTGACAGGCGTTCCTGCGGCAATTGCTGCATCATCTGGTAAAATCCCTGACCTTCGTCCCCGCCCAGGATGTTTTCCGGTGGGATGTTCACATTGTCAAAGAACAGCTCCGACGTGTCGGCGGCGTGCAGCCCCACCTTGTCCAGATTTCGCCCGCGCTGGAACCCGGTGGCGCCATCGGTTTCCACCACCACCAGCGACACGCCTTTGGCGCCAGCGGATGGGTCGGTCTTGGCGGCCACGATGATCAGGTTGGCGTGCTGACCGTTCGAGATAAAGGTCTTTTGCCCCGAAAGCTTGTAGGAATTGCCATCGCGCACGGCTTTGGTTTTGATGCTTTGCACGTCCGACCCGGTCGAGGGTTCGGTCATCGCCAGCGCACCGACAATCTCGCCCGAGATCATTTTGGGCAGCCAGCGCTTTTTCTGCTCTTCGGTGCCAAAGGCCAGGATGTAATGCGACACGATAGGGGAATGGATCGGATAGCCCCAACTGGCCAGATTGGCGCGCGTTGACTCGATCATCACCACCGCTTCGTGGCCGAAATCACCCCCGGCACCACCGTATTCTTCGGGGATGGAGGGGCAGAGCAGCCCAAGCTCTCCGGCTTGTTGCCATATTTCGCGGTCCATTTGCCCCTGTTTGCGCCATTTCTCGAATTTGGGGGCCCATTCGTTGGTGATGAATTGCGCTGTCATCTCGGACAGCATCCGGTGTTCATCTGTCATCCAAGTCGATGTGGCGTTGAAAATGTCTCTCATGGGGTTATCACTCCGGGGTTGTTTCAGCGCTTACGGTCTTCCAGTTCGGAATTAAACAAGCGCAAACGGTGGGTCAGGTTTTCGGTATTGGTCACAGAGTCAAAGTTTTCGAACAGGAACGACAAGGCCTCACCTTCGTCCAAGCCTGCCTCGGTGGCAAAGCGTTTCAGGCGACGATAGCCGTCTTCTGTCATCGCAATGGGCAGGCGGCGCGTCAGGCGAAAGCGTTTGGGCATGGGTTTCTCCGCTTGGGCAGGCGTAGAGTGCGCATTTTGCGCACCCTTTGTTCAGAACTGATCAGCGTCCAGCGCCATCACCGTGTCAGCCCCACTTTGGATGCGGGCCAGATGCATGGAGGTGGCCGGAAGCCGACGTGCCATGTAATAGCGTCCGGTGGCCAGCTTTGTCTCGTAGAACGCGGCGTCTAAGGCCCCGCGATCCAGCGCATCCTGGGCCGATTTGGCCATCCGCGCCCACATCAGCCCCAGGCAGACATGACCAAACAGATGCATGAAATCGTTCGAGCCGGACAGGGCGTGGTTGGGGTTCTTCATACCAACCTGCATGAAATACATCCCCGCCGCCTGTAAATCCTTGGAGGCCGCTTTCAGCGGGTCAAGGAAATCACGATCAAACGCTTCGTTCTGGCCGCTGTTTTCCTTGGCAAAGCTTTTGACCATGTCAAAGAACGCCATCACATGCTTGCCGCCATCCTGGGCCAGCTTGCGCCCCACCAGATCCAGCGCTTGCACGCCATTGGCGCCCTCATAGATCATCGCGATACGCGCATCGCGGGTGTATTGCGACATGCCGGATTCTTCGATGTAGCCGTGCCCACCGTAAACCTGTTGCGCCTGAATCGTCATGTCGTAGCCCTGATCGGTCAGGAATCCCTTGATCACCGGGGTCAGCAGCGAAATCAGGCCATCGGCGTCCTTGTCGTCATTGCCATGCGCCTGGTCGATCATCATCGACCCCCAAAGGATAAAGGCGCGCGCGGCTTCGACAAAGGATTTCTGATCCATCAGCGACCGGCGGATATCGGGATGCACGATCAGCGGATCAGCCGGGCCGTCGGGGTTTTCGGTGCCGGTGACGGCGCGCCCCTGCAGCCGGTCCTTGGCGTATTCCACCGCGTTGCCATAAGCGGCAGCGGCCTGCGACAGGCCTTGCATGCCGACGCCCAGCCGGGCCTCGTTCATCATGGTGAACATGGCGCGCATGCCTTTATGTTCGTCGCCCAGCAGATAGCCGGTGGCGTCGTCATAGTTCATCACGCAGGTCGAATTGCCGTGGATGCCCATTTTCTTTTCGATATTGCCACAGGCAACGCCATTGCGCGCGCCAAGGCTGCCGTCTTCGTTGACCATGAACTTGGGCACGATGAACAGCGATACGCCTTTGATGCCCTCAGGCCCGCCGACGATCTTGGCCAGCACCAGATGGATGATGTTGTCGGACATGTCATGTTCACCGGCCGAGATGAAAATCTTTTGTCCGGTGATCTTGTAGCTGCCATCGCTCTGTGGCTCGGCCTTGCTGCGCATCAGCCCCAGATCGGTACCGCAATGCGGTTCGGTCAGGTTCATGGTGCCGGTCCAGTCACACGACACCATCTTGGGCAGAAACGTATTTTTCTGCAGATCCGTGCCATGCGCCAGAATGGCCGAGGCCGCGCCGTGGGTCAGACCCTGATACATGGTAAACGCCTGATTAGAAGCCGAAAACATCTCGCCCACCGCAGTGCCGATCACGTGCGGCATGTTCTGGCCGCCATATTGTTCGGGCATATCCAGCCCCGTCCAGCCGCCTTCCTTGACCTGATCAAACGCCGCCTTGAACCCGGTTGGGGTGTGCACGACACCGTTTTCCAACGTACAGCCCTCGGTATCGCCCACCACGTTCAGCGGATGCAGAACCTCGGCGCAGATCTTGCCGGCTTCTTCCAGAATGGCACCGGTGAAATCGGCCTCCAGTTCATCATAGCCGGGAATGCCAGCCTGCGTGATGTTCAGCATTTCATGCAGGATGAACTGGGTGTCTTTGGTGGGGGGGGTATAGCTGGGCATCTTGGTCTCCGTGGAAGGGGCGCTAGGGAGTGGCAACGCGCAAAGACTGCGCGGGTTATTCTGCAGCTTCGCGTGGGGTGTCGATCGAGGCGACAACTTGTTCGCCCCATTGCAACTGGTTTTTGAGGTCCTCAATTGCCGCGCCAAGCTCGGCGTGGCGGTGTTGCATGTCTACCAGCCGGTTGCGGGCCACTTCACAGGTGCGCGACAACTGGGTCTGCTGCTGGTCGCCGACATGGTAGAGATCCAGCAACTGCCGAATTTCTTCCAGGCTGAAACCAAAACGCTTGCCGCGCAGGATCAGCTTTAGCCGGGCGCGGTCCCGTTTGGTGAACAGGCGCTTTTGCCCAACACGGGCCGGAAACAGCAATTCCTTGGATTCGTAAAACCGTAAGGTCCGCGGGGTGACATCATAAGTGTCGCACATCTCGCGGATAGTCATTTGATCATTTGTCATTTCGGGTACTCTCGTCGTCTCAACTACGACGCGCATATGCAAATGGCTGAAGGTGTTTGCAACATGCGGGTGACGTTTACGTAAGCTGGACGTTGCGTCACTTGAGATTTGACGTGGGATTAAGATGCCCAAGACAGGATTTGACAGCGAAAAATGGTGAAAATCCGGGTTTTCCCCCTAAAACAGGGGGGCGCCGGGGTGGATTCGCCGGATGGCTGTATCACCCAAAAGCTAGCTTAGCCCCTTCAGCGCCTCGGCGCGCAGGGTCTTCAGATCGTCCAGGGCTGTGTCCAGTTGTTGGCGCTGTTCCAGCAGTTCTTTCATCTGGCGGTCGGCCATTTTGATAAACGCCTGCAACTGCGCGGAATTGCCATCGCTTTCGTACATCAACAGCCATTGGCGGATCTCTTCCAGCTGAAATCCGAATTTACGCCCCCTCAGGATCAGCTTCATCCGGGCAGATTCGCGCGGACCATAGAGCCGTGACCGACCTTCGCGGTCTGGTGTCAGCAGTTCGATATATTCGTAATACCGCAATGTACGTGGGGTCACGTCAAAGGCGGCACACATTTCCTTGAATGATAATAGTGGTTCTGACATTATCCGCCTCTCTCTGACACCACAAATCTAGGCCGTTGCCACCCTAAGCGCAACAGGTGGGCTTGCCCTTTGGGTGCGAGGCTGATCATAAAGGCGGGAACCAGTGCAGGGGGACGTGCGACAGTGATTGATAAGGTAAAACTGGCCCGGCAATTTACCGAGGCGGTTCCCCATGCCAAGGCATTGGGCATGCATCTGATCGAAATTGGCGACGGCGTCGCGGTGATCGAGATGCCTTATGACAAGCGGCTGATCGGCGATCCCAAAACCGGGGTGATCCATGGCGGCGCGGTTTCGGCGGTGATGGACACTTGTTGCGGCGCCGCCGTGATGAGCCATCGTTCCGCCCCCGGCGGCACGGCAACGATTGATTTGCGGATAGATTACATGCGTGGGGCGACACCCGGCCAGACCATCACCACAACCGCCACCTGCTATCACATCGCGCGCAACGTTGCCTTTGTGCGGGCCACGGCGGTTGACGATAATACCGAGGTTCCGGTGGCCACCGCGTCGGGGTCCTTTACCGTGGAGACCAAGTTTTGAGCCGCCAGCGTCCCGACCCGGTGCAGGTCGTTAAGCAACGCCGCGATGCCGCCCTGCGCGCGCTGGTCGAAGGGGTTCCCTATATCCAGTTTCTGGGCATTTCATTTGACCGGCGTGGGGATGAATTGACGGCGCAGCTGAATTTCGATGACAAGCTGATCGGCAACCCGTTCCTGCCAGCCATCCATGGCGGGGCCACCGCGGCCTTTCTGGAGGTAACGTCGATCATCACCCTTAGCTGGGCATTCCTGTGGGCGGATATAGAATCCGGGGCGATTCCCCTCGAACAGATGGCCATGGGCGATCTGCCGCGCCTGCCCAAGACAATTGATTTCACCGTGGATTATCTGCGATCCGGCCTGCCGCGCGATGCTTATGCACGCGCCACCGTCAGCCGGTCTGGGCGGCGCTATGCCTCGGTCCGGGTCGAGGCGTGGCAGGATCATCGCGACAAGCTGTACGCCCAGGCGACCGGGCATTTCCTGATGCCGCAACAGCCCCGCGACTGATGCGGCGGCCCCCGGTGTGACACCCCCCGATGTGACGGCGCAGGCCACCGACATCACCCACCGGCGGGTGCTGCATCTGGCTCTGCCTATCGTGGTGTCCAATGCCACCGTGCCGATCTTGGGGGCGGTTGATACCGGCGTTGTCGGGCAAATCGGGCTGGCGGCACCAATTGGGGCCGTGGGGATTGGCGCGATCATCCTGTCGGCGCTGTACTGGATATTCGGCTTTCTGCGCATGGGCACGGTTGGCCTGACCAGCCAGGCACGCGGCGCGGGCGAGACCGGCGAAGTGGCCGCCCTGCTGACCCGGTCCCTGTTGATCGGTGGGGTCGGGGGGCTGGCGATGATCCTGTTGCAGGTGCCGCTGTTCTGGGCGTCTTTCCGGATATCCCCGGCCAGCCCCGAAGTCGAGACGCTGGCCACCGGATATATGCAGATACGTATCTGGTCGGCCCCAGCGGCCATCGCCATTTATGGCATCACCGGCTGGTTGATCGCGTTGGAACGCACGCGCGCGGTTCTGGTGGTGCAGGTGTGGATGAACGGGCTGAACATCGTGCTGGATATGTGGTTTGTGCTGGGGCTGGATTGGGGCGTGAATGGGGTGGCGTTTGCGACGTTTCTGGCGGAATGGTCGGGGTTGGCGCTGGGGCTGTGGTTTTGCCGTGCGGCCTTTGGTATGCCGGACTGGCGCAATTGGGGGCAGGTGTTTGATGCCGCCAAGCTGAAACATATGGGGATGGTGAATTCTGACATCCTGATCCGGTCGGTGCTGTTGCAGGTGATATTTGTGTCCTTCCTGTTTTTTGGCGCAGGCTTTGACGATGTGACGCTGGCGGCCAATCAGGTGTTGATGCAGTTCCTGTATATCACCGCCTATGCGATGGATGGGTTCGCCGCCGCTGCGGAAACCCTGGTCGGCCAGGCGCTGGGGGCGCGGCACCGCGCGGTGTTGCGGCGGGGTGCCTGGATGACCAGCTTTTGGGGGCTGGTTGTGGTGGTGGTTCTGGCGCTGGTCTTTGCCGCGCTGGGCGGGGTGGTGATTGACCTCATGAGCACCTCACCCGAGGTGCGCCAGGTGGCACGCCTGTACCTGCCCTATATGGTGGCGGCCCCGGTGCTGGGCTGCGCGGCCTGGATGCTGGACGGTATCTTTATCGGCGCCACCCGGTCGGGGGATATGCGCAACATGATGATTGTCAGCTTTGTGATCTACGCCATCTCGATTGCTGTGTTGCTGCCGACGCTGCAAAATCACGGGCTGTGGCTGGCCCTGCTGATTTCTTTCGTGGCGCGCGGCATCACCCTGGGCCTGCGCTATCCGGCGCTGGAGGCGCAGGCAGATAGCCCGCGCCCGGTTCGCACGGCGCGCAGCCGCTAAAGCAGCTCCAGCACCCGTTCCGGCGGGCGGCCAATCACCGCGCGGTCGCCGCTGATCGCCAGCGGGCGTTCAATCAGGATCGGGTGGGCGGCCATGGCGGCCACCAGGGTCGCGTCATCATCCGTCTTGCTTAACCCCAGCTCTTTGAACAGCTTTTCGCCGGTCCGCATCATCTCGATCACCGGCGGTTGGCCCAAAGCCTTGCGCGCGGCTGAGATCTCATCAGCGCTGGGCGCGTCTGTCAGGTAAAGCCGCTGTTCAACCTGCGCCCCGTTTTCCTGCAACAACGCAAGCCCGGCGCGCGATTTCGAACAGCGCGGGTTGTGCCAATAGGTGATCATAGCCAGTCCTCTCGTTTGCTGCCCACCGCTGCCGCGACCGAGGCATATCCATCTTGTTCCAACAATGCGTCCAGCCCGGTGACGATTTCCCCCACCAGCGACAGCCCGCCAAACACCAGCGCGGTATAAAG
>JGI24025J20009_10000546_pt1 | contig 29208 bp, 28 predicted proteins | sample Cruoilmetagenom3_FD_20009 | JGI IMG/M metagenome (IMG submission 20009) | reverse complement strand
GGACCCGCTGATTGTTATTCGTAAGGCAACAATCTGTCATTTCTGCATCCATTAAAGACAAGTCGGAAAACCTGATTGGTGCGGGTCAGGGGGGGGCCGTAACAGCGATATGATCGTCGTGAATCACAAGAAGACCCAGATCAAGTTGGCACAGGGTTTTGACATCCTCTGAAAGCCGATGAGCAACGGGCCAATAGCCGTACCAACGCAAGCGTGCCGAGAAACTTGACTCGGGTCATGATCCCCCTAAAGCTGACTGAGCGATCAGTTAGTGTTGATTTCTTGCGGCAGGGAAGGGCCAGCAATGGGTGCTGTCAGTGCAAATCGGGTGAATGCTGCGTCGAAAGCCAATAGCGTTTCTCGCTTCAACGCCATTCTCGACGCGGCTGAACAGGTGTTTGCCTCTTGCGGGTTCAAGGGCGCGACGATGCGCGAAATCGCCGAGACTGCAGCTGTTGCCCAGGGGTTGATCCACTATCATTTTCAGAACAAGGAAACCCTGTTCGAAAAGCTGGTCGAGCGCCGCTCGGCTGAGATAAACGAAAGGCGGGCCATTTTGTTGGCGGGCCTGTTTGCGCAAAACAGTCAGCCACAGNTTGCCGACATTGTGGATGCGTTGTTTCGCCCAACCATTGAANCCGGGCTGGATNTGGCCCGCGATGGCGGCGCCTTTGCCCGNATTCTNGTAAGTTTTGCCAATTCTGCCGATCCGCGCGATCAGCGGCTGGCCGAGACATATTACGACCCGATTGCCCAGAAATTCATCACTGCCCTGATCCGGGTGGAACCGGGGCTGACCCGGGCCAATGCGGTCTGGGCCTATATGTTCGCGATTGGCGTCGGCATGACAATGATGGCCAAAACCGGCCGTCCGGCGCGGCTGTCGGGTGGCGAATGCGATGATGGCAACGCCGATGAAATGCTGGAACGCATCGTGCCGTTTATCTGTGGGGGTATTCGCGCGCTGGTCTGAAAGAATTTACGACAACATCCGAAACGGGAGGACAGGATGAAACATTATCTGATGACGGGCGCGGTTGCGCTGGGGGTTGCGCTGGGCGCTGCGATATCCGCACCGGTGGCGCAGGCAGACACGATGAATGTCACCATTGTGGCTGGGCATCCGCCAGTGTTCCGTTGGGTGAAACATACCAGCCAGACCTTCATTCCGGCGGTGAATGCCGCGCTAGAGGGCACCGGCACCACGATCACCTGGTCCGAACAATATGGCGGGTCGCTGGCCAAGGTCGGGGACGAGCTGGAGGCTGTCGAAGAGGGGCTGGCGGAAATTGGGCTGGTTTCCAGCCTGTTCGATCCGGGCAAGCTGGCGGTGCAGAATGTCACCTATTTCACACCGTTCGTTCAATCTGACGCAACATTGGTGAGCGCTTGGATGGACCAGCTACAGGAAAGCAACGCGGCGATGAAAGCCTCGTGGGCCGATAACGGGCTGGAATATCTGGGCGGGGCCATTGGCATCGACGACTATCTGTTGATGACCACCTTTCCGGTGAATTCTATATCCGACCTGGACGGGCGCAAGATTGGCGCGCCAGGGCCTGCGGTGAACTGGCTGAAAGGCACCGGCGCGGTGGGCGTGTCGGGCAACCTGACCACCTATTATAATGAGATCAAAACCGGCGTGTATGACGGGGTGATTGTCTTTGCCAGCGCCGCGCTGCCGGGCAAATTGCACGAGGTTGCGCCCTATATCACCAAGATAGGCTTTGGCGCGCAATATGCCGGTGGGCTGGCTGCCAATAAGGACTGGTTTGACGGGTTGTCGCCCGAGGTGCAAAAAGCGCTGAAGGACGCGGCAATTGCCGACCGGGTGGCCTATCATCAGGATCTGGATGCTTCGGTGGCCAAGTTCCTGGGTCTCATGCAATCGCAAGGCGCCACCGTGACCGAGGTTGATCAGGTCTTTCGTCAGGAATGGGCGGCGGGCATGGATAATGTCGCCAAGCTTTGGGCGGACAAGCTGGATGGTGCGGGTCTGGATGGCAGCGGTGTGTTGAAAACCTATATGGATACGATGCGCGCCGCCGGGGCCGCGCCNGTGCGCAACTGGGATCAAGAGTAATTTTACCCTTCGCCGCCCCGGGGCCAATTTCGGGGCGGCACCCCCCCCTTTACGCAGGCGTGCAATGACAGATATTCCCCCATCACATCCCGTTCAAACGGGCATGTATCCCGGTTGGTTCCTGGCCATCCGGCGCGTGGTAGATATGCTGACGGCAGGGCTGAACGTGATTGGCACCTTGCTGATTGTGCTGATCATGCTGCTGGTGAATGCCGATGTGATCGGGCGGGGGATGTTCAACAGCCCGGTGTCGGGCGTGCCGGAAATTGTCTCGATGTCGATTGTCGCCATCGTGTTTCTGCAAATCGCGCAGACGTTTGCCAAGGGTCGTCTGACCCAGACCGAGGCGATCTTGGGCTTTGTCGCCACCCACACGCCAAGGCTACGGATCGCGATGGACCTGGTGTTTGCCATCGCCGCCATGGCGCTGGTCTGGCAGATCCTTGCCGCGTCCTGGCCGTTGTTCCAAAAAGCCTGGGTGCGCAATACGTTCGAAGGCACAATCGGCGATTTCACCGCGCCGATCTGGCCCGTCAAATTGATCATCCTGATCGGTTGTGCGGCCCTGCTGGTACAACTTCTCCTGTTTGGTGTCGCCGCGCTGATCCGGCTGATAAGCCCTAAAAGGCACGCGGTATGAGCCCGTTTGAAATTGGCCTGACCTCGTTCGGGGCGATGGTGGTGATGGTTTACCTTGGGTTTTGGGTGCCGTTTGCGCTGATGCTGTCGTCCTTTGTCGGCGTCTGGGCGATCAAGGGCTCGCCGGTACTGGCGGGCAAGCTGCTGGCGCTGGCGGCAAGCGAGACGATTTCCAGCTATTTCTTTGGCGTTGTGCCGTTGTTTGTGTTGATGGGCTATATCGTGTCGGTAACGGGTATGGGGCGCGATGCGTTCGACGTGGCCAACCACCTGTTTCGCCGATTCAGCGGCGGCTTGGGCATCGGCACGGTAGGGGCAAACGCAATTTTTGCAGCGATCACCGGCATTTCCATCGCCTCGGCAGCCGTGTTCACCCGCATCGCCGTTCCCGAGATGATCCGCCATGGATATAACCCGCGCTTTTCGGTGGGGGTGGTGGCCGGATCGTCGGTGCTGGGTATGCTGATCCCGCCCAGCCTGTTGCTGATCCTTTATGGATTGCTGACCGAACAATCGGTGGGTGATCTGTTTGTCGCAGGCGTTATCCCCGGCATCCTGCTGGCGCTGATCTTTGGCGGCGGCATCTGGTTAACCGCCCGCTTGCGCCCGCATTGGCTGGGCGATGGGTTGGATGCAAAGAACATGCCGGTTCTTAGCCGGGCCGAAATCCTGTCCAAGGGCCTGCCCCTTGGCCTGCTGATCGGGCTGGTGCTGGGTGGTATCTATGGCGGCTTCTTTACCCCGATCGAGGCAGGCGCCGTTGGCAGCGCCGGGGCCATCATCATCGGCTTGGCACGGGGTGCGTTAAGCTGGCGGGGGTTCTGGCAGGTGCTGAATGATACCGGCCTTGTCACCGCCTCGATCAGCTTTCTGATCATCGCGGCCCAGATGTATTCGCGGATGCTGGCGCTGTCCGGTGTTCCGGCAGAGTTCGGCCAATTCGTGGCCACCGCNGATATCGGCTATTGGGGGGTGATCCTGTGTTATGTGNTGCTGGTGATCCTGATGGGCACGGTGCTGGACAGTTCTTCGATCATGCTGATCCTGGTGCCGCTGATGCTGCCGGTGCTGGCGGGGATGCAGGTTGATCTGATCTGGTTTGGCATCGTCACCATTGTCGCCGTTGAAATCGGCCTGCTGACGCCCCCCTTTGGCATATCTGTCTTTGTGATCAAATCCGCGCTGGATGATCCGTCGATCACCATTGGCGATATCTTTATCGGGGCCGCGCCCTTTGCCGCGATGATGCTGGTGCTGCTTGGCCTTGTGCTTGCCTTCCCCATCCTAACAACTGCCCTTGTCTGAACTGAAAGGAACCCCTGCTTATGTCTCGCCGTTATGTTGATCTGTCTGTGCCGCTGGAAACCGGCATCGTGTCGGACCCGCCGATCATGCTGCCGCAGATCGAATATCTGACCCATGCCCAGACCGCCGAACAGGTGATGTCGTTCTTTCCCGGCCTTACGCGCGAGGATTTGCCGGGCGGCGAGGGTTGGGCGGTTGAGATGATGCAGATCGCCACCCATAACGGCACCCATCTGGACGCGCCCTATCACCACCATTCAACGATGAATAACGGCGAACGCGCGATTACCATCGACGAGGTGCCGCTGGAATGGTGCTTTAACCCCGGGGTCAAACTGGATTTCCGGCACTTTGCTGATGGCTATGTGGTGACGGCGGCAGATATCGAGGCCGAACTGGCGCGTATCGGGCATGACCTGCAACCGCTGGATATTGTGGTGGTCAACACCTCTGCCGGGTCGCATTACGGGCAGCCTGATTACCTGATGAAAGGGTGCGGCATCGGGCGCGAGGCGACGCTGTACCTGACCCGCCGTGGCGTGCGCGTCACCGGGACTGACGCGTGGAGCTGGGACGCGCCGTTTGCGCTGACCGCGCAGGTCTATGCCAAATCCGGCGATGCGGCGATCATCTGGGAAGGCCACCGCGCCAGCATGGAAATCGGGTATTGCCATATGGAAAAGCTGACCAATCTGGAATCCCTGCCGCCAAGCGGGTTCGAAATCTCTTGTTTCCCCTATAAGATCAAAGGCGCCTCTGCCGGGTTCACCCGCGCTGTCGCGATATTCACGGAGTAAACCCCCATGAGACTTGCATCCGTTGTTCATGAAGGTCGCGCCCGGGTTGTGGCCGCGATAGATGATGAAACCCTGTTGGATCTGGACCGCGCGGCGCAGTACGCGCGTTATGAGACCAAGACATTCACCAACATGCTGTCCGTTGTCCAAGAAGGGGATTACGCGCTGGAACAGGCCGACCACCTGCTGCGGCGGTCCCAGAAACGGTCGTTTTTAAAGGTCGCGGATGTGCAATTTCTGCCGCCCCTGATGCCGGTACAGTATCGCGATTGTCTGGTGTTCGAAGATCACCTGAAAAACAGCTTTGCAGCGGCTGAAAAGATGACTGGGCGGCCCTTTGATATCCCGAAAGTCTGGTACAAACAGCCGATCTATTACAAAGGCAACCGGATGTCGTTTGTCGGCCATGGTGCCGATGTGATCTGGCCCGGTTACGCCGAGTTTCTGGATATCGAACTGGAACTGGCTGCGGTAATCGGCCAACAGGGTAAGGACATTGCCCCCGAAGACGCGCACAAGCATATCTTTGGCTATACCATCCTGAATGATGTGTCAGCCCGCGACGCACAAATGGCCGAAATGCCCGGCCAGCTTGGCCCGGCCAAGGGCAAGGATTTTGACACTGGCAACATTCTTGGCCCCTACATCCTGACAGCGGATGAGGTGTCGCATCCGGTTGCGTTGAACATGGAGGCGCGGGTGAACGGCATCCGCTGGGGCGGTGGCAACAGCCGCGACATGCAGCATGATTTTGGTGCGATTCTGGCGCATATATCGGCCTCTGAGACGCTCTATTCAGGCGAAGTGATCGGTTCGGGCACCGTGGGCACGGGATGTGGGCTGGAGATCGGCAAGCGGCTGGAACCTGGCGACCGGTTTGAGCTTGAGATCGAAGGCATTGGCATTCTGGCTAACCGGATCGTGAAAGAGGCATGAGATGAGCGGCAAGACAGATTTTGCCACCATGCCGCCCCGCGCGGTTGTGCAGTTTAACTGCACAGGCCGGGCAGTGGGCAAGATGCGTAATGAGCTGGATGTACGCATGGTTCAGCCGATGGAAGAGCGGTTTGAAATGGCCACAGACGAAGGCTCGTTTCATGGTGGCGATGCCACCGCCCCGCCGCCGCTGGCGATGTTTGTCGGCGGGCTAACGGGCTGTATCATGACGCAGATCCGGGCATTTGCGAAACGCATGGGGGTCGCCCTGAATGACCTGAAGGTGGAAACACGGGTTCAGTGGGATTGGGTGGCCAAGGGGCGAATTTATGAAACCGCGCCCAAATCGTTTGAAATCGACATTCTGATCGACAGCGACGATCCCCTGGACAAGCAGGAGGCATTGGTCCGTGCCGCGCAAAAGGGCTGTTTCATCGAACAGACTCTTGGCCAGTCCAACCGGATTGTGCACAAGCTGAAAACGGCGGATGGCTGGGTGCCGGTCGACTAGCCGCGTATTGGGTGGATGCGCGTCAATCCCTTGCGGATTTTCCTTGCCAGGGCGGTTATTCTGTCTGGCGCTGGGCGACCCGTTGACCATCCCCCAGATTGGCCGATGGGAACAGGATAACCTGTTCACCGGCCTTCAGCCCCTCTAGCAATTGCGCATCGACCCCGTTGTTCTGCCCGATACTGACCCGGCGCAGGGTTGCGCGGCCGTCCACGACGGCAAACACCGCCCAATCGCGGTTTTGCCGAAACAAAGCGCTGGAGGGCACAATCATAGCGTCTTGGGTTTCCCAGACCACAATGCGCACCTCAACCCGGTAACCGTGCCCCAGATTGCCCCGTTCCTTTTCAGGATCGGTAAACTGGATGGTGGTTTCCACCCGCTGTTCTTCGATCCCCAAAGCCGAGTATTTGGTGAACCCATAAGGGTCGATCCGGCTGACCTGACCTGCCAGATCGCTGGTGCCACCCCAGTTGGTGATCAGCGCCCGGTTGCCGGTGACCACCTGCACCGCATCTGACGATAAAAGCTCTGCCACAATTTCCAGATCGCCCTCAATATCGCCAATCTCCAGAATTGGCTCGCCAGCGGGCAGGGTCGTTTCGCTTTTTTGCATGACCTTCAGGATGGTTCCGGTGATTGGCGCCTTCAGCGGAATGCTGTGTGAACGGCTAACATCGGGCACCAGCGCTTTGGCCAGGCCGTAATCTTCGAATCCAATCAGGTGGGCGCGGGCATTCTTTAGCTCCGCCTCACGCATGGCGATGGCGGCCTTGGCTGTGTCGACATTTGCCTCGGCCACCCGTGCCTCCTGTTGGGCCCGTTCCTGCGCCACCTGGCTGAAAATCCGGCGCTCGACCAGTTGGTTGGCGCGCTCCAGCTCGCTTTGCGAGAAATCGCTATTGGCAATCGCGGCGTTCAGGTCGGCCTGGGCGACGCGCAGCGCGGCCTCGGCGGCGTTAACGGCGGCTAGCGCCTGTTCGCGGGTGCGTATGTCCAGCGCAGAGGGGTTGACCGGGCGCATCTGCGCCACCACGGTTTCGCCCTTCACCACCTTTTCGCCTGGCAAGACCGAGACCCGCTGCAATTCGCCGGCCACGGGGGCTGACACCACATAGGGTTCGCGCACCTGGGTGCGGGCCTCTTCGTTGATGGTCACAATCATCGGGCCCTGCTGCACCACTGCCATATCCACAAGGATGGCGCGTGGCCAAAAGGCCCCGGCCAGCGCCCCGCCAACCAGAACAACGGCACCAATCGTCATCACCAGACGCGATCGCTTTTTCTGTTGTCCCACTTTCTACTCCCTTGTTTTCAGGGCTGTGATCAGATCCGCCCGATCAATATCACGTTTCACCAGCCAACCCGAGACGATGGCGGCACAAACAACAACACTGATGCCCACCCCATAGCTGGAAATGTTGAAAGTCGCCTGTATTTGGTAGAGATCCGTGCTGAACCCGGCGGAAATGGCGAAGGCCAGGAAATATCCCGCCAATGCCCCCACCGGTAGCGCCAGCAAGGTGACAACCGCCAGTTCCCCCAGCAGCACAAAGGCGACCTCGCCCTTGGTGAACCCCAGCACCCGCAGACTGGCCAGATCGCGCGCGCGTTCGGCCTGGGCGATCCGCGCGGCATTGTAAACAACGCCAAAGGTGATCACAGCGGCAATCAGCGCCATCACATAGCGCATGGCCCCAGCCCCCTGATCCATCACTTTCTGGACCGCTGCCCGCGCGTCAGATTTCAGGCTGACCCCGGCGACTTTCGGCATGTCTTTCAGCGCTTTGTAAATGCTATCGGCATAGGTACTGTCGATCCGCAAATAGGCGCCAGATACCCGCAACGGTTCGTTCAGCACCCGGTTCAGCGCGCCCAGTTCCATATACGATGGCGACCCCAGCAGGCTTTCAGCCACCGCGATTACCGGGATATCCACCAGCGGGCGGCGGCCTTCGCGCACGTCCACACTCAGAATATCGCCCGCGCCGATTTCCAGCGTTGCCGCCAGCCCGGTGGACAGGATGATCCCGTCCTGACGCAGGTGGATCGGGCTTTCATCCGCATCGACAGCCCTGTTCAGGCGGGGGTCAGCGACCATCCCGCTGATCGCCCCGCGATAGCTGTTTAACCCGTTCTTCATGATGGCCGGGACGATGCGCACCGGCTCTGCCTCGATCACGCCGGGCAGGCTTTGCAGGTCAAACAGGCTGCGGGCGGCCACCGGATGAATAAACGTGACCGAGATGTCGCTGCGGTCCACAGTTGAAAAGCTTAGCTCCATCATATTGTCGAAATTGGACAGGATAGATGCCATCGCCGCCGACAATGCGACACCGGCACCGATACCTGCCACTGACCCGGCCATCCGCCCGGGCGCCCGGGTCAGGCGGCGCAGCACCATGCGGCTGGGTTGGTCCAAAAACCGGTTCAGGCCAGCGCCAATGCGTCCGGTGCGGCTGTAGTCGGGCGGGGTGGCTGCGCGCATCGCCACCGCCGGTGTCAGGTCAAACACCCGCCGCAGCACCAGAAAGCCCCCGGCCGAGGCGGACAGAAGGCTGACCGCCAGCCCCATCACAAATGATGACGGATCCAGCCGGAACACCAGAAATGGGAATTTGAAGAACATCAGATAAAGGTCAGCCATTGCCCGCCCGGCGGCAATGCCCATCAGGCACCCTGCCAGCGCGCCTCCTGCAGCGATCACCAGGATCATCTTGAAATAGTGGCCGCCGACCTCGGCGTTGGTATAGCCAAAGGCCTTCATCAACCCGATTTCTTCGCGTTCGGCCTGCACGATGCGCGAAATGACAATATATAGCAAAAAGGCAGCCACGGCCAAAAACACCGGGGGAATACTGGACGAACTGGTGCGCAATCCGTGGATTTCCTCGCTGATAAAGCGGTTTGATGTCAGGTCGGCCACGCCATAGGCCCCCAGCCCGCCATAGGGATCCAGCAATTGATCGACGGCGGCAAACACCGCTTTGGGGTCCGTGCCGCGGGCCAGCGACAGCAGCGCTTCGTTAAAGGCCCCCTGCATGTCAAACGCGGCTTCCAGCGAGGCGCGGCTCATCCACAGAACGGCAAACCGGCCGTCATCGGGCACCATTTCGCCCGGGGCGGGGGTGAACAGAAACTCGGGCGATTGGGCAAAGCCGACAATCTTGAAGGTGCGGCGAAACCCGTTCATCGTGGCATTCAGGGTGTCGCCGGGGGTCAGCCCATGCGCCTTGGCGAAACTTCGCAAAACCACCACTTCGCCCGCGCGATCGCCGTCAAACATCCGCCCGTCGGTCAGATAGATCGNGTTCAGTTCCGCCGCGTGATAATCTGGCAGGGATACGGCGCGGGCCTGAATGGGCAGCGCATCACCGCCCATGTCAATCAANGCATTACCGACCACCCGCAACTCGACCGCGCCAACGCCGGGGATCTTGCGCAAGTCAGTTATCAGCCGCTCTGGCGCGCGGGNGACGGGGGCAAACACATCCGCCAGCCGATAGCGCTCGTAATAGGCGCGCCGGGTTTCATCCAGCGAGGCCACCAGCCCGGTCATCATCACCAACAGCAAAACACCCACCGCGATCACCAGCGCGATGGCAATTGCCTGCCCCTTGATCCGCCACAAATCGCGGCCCAGCTTTTTGGTCAGCGGTGACATGCCAAGCCTACCATTCGATGTCTTCCGGCGCTAGCTTGGTCTGGTTGACGATCACCTCTTTGATGTCGCCATCGGCGAATTTGATCACCCGGTCGGCCATTGCCGCCTGCGCCGCCGCATGGGTAACAATCAGCACGGTTGCCTCCAGTTGTTCATTGACGTTTTTCAGCACGTTCAGCACCGCCCGCCCGGTTTTACTGTCCAGCGCGCCGGTGGGTTCGTCACAAAACAGAACGTCCGGCTGTTTGGCCACTGCGCGGGCAATCGCCACGCGTTGTTGTTCGCCGCCGGACAATTGCGCCGGAAAGTGGTCAGACCGTTCGTCCAGCCCGACCAGTGCCAGTGCTTTGTCCGCTGTCATCGGGTCGCGGGCGATTTCAGTAACCAGTTCAACGTTTTCATGCGCGGTCAGGCTGGGCATCAGGTTGTAGAACTGAAACACAAACCCCACATGATCGCGCCGATAGCGGGTCAGTTCGACGTCACTCATCGCGCTTAATTCCTGATCGCGAAAGCACACCTGACCATCGGTGACCCGGTCAAGCCCGCCGATGATGTTCAGCAAGGTCGACTTGCCGCTGCCCGAAGGGCCCAGCAGCACCACAATCTCGCCCTCGGGGATTTCCAGATTGACGCCGCGCAGGGCGTGAACCGCCGCAGGGCCTTCGCCATAGATTTTGCGCAGGTTTTTCGTGGTAAACGTGTTAGTCGACATCGGACACCCCGTTGTTACCCTAAATTAGTTGGTCAACTGCCCAGACTTTCAAGGGGAACAGTGCCTTGGGCGTGGTTTGCGTCATGTTGCGATGCCGCCCTGGTCAAGCAGGCGCTGCTGGGTGGCGGCCCATGGCGCGGCGGTTTCGATCTGGCCGCACAGCGACATCAACGCCTCGTCTGCACCAAATGCCATCGCCAGATGCACCCCAACCGGCAGGCCATCGGCGCTCCAATGCAGGGGCAGCGATACGGCGGGTTGGCCGCTGGCGTTAAAGATCGCGGTAAAGGGCGAATATTCGAACACCCCGCCGGGGCCATTGCGGTAATCGACAAAATTTTCGTTATCCGGTTTCAACTGACCGACCGGGGCTGGCGGGGCCGCCAGTGTCGGCGTCACCAGCACATCGCAATCCAGGAACACCCGCGCCATCCGCCGCCCAAAGGCGTGAACCGCATTGACCGAGGCCAGATAATCCGCCCCCGAGATCTGATCGGCATGCGCCAATGCCCCCCGCGTGACCCCTTCGATCATCGTTGGGTCAAGCGGCGCGCCCTTCAAGGCGGTCCGTACCGTCAGCGCCGTGCCGCAGGCAACAATGCGCGTCCAGGCCAGCATCATCGCCTCGACATCCAGATCCGCCGCCGGTTGGAATTCTTCAACGCTGTGGCCCAGCCGCTCTAGCAAGCGCGCGGTTTTTTCCACGGCCTGAACGCATTCGGGATGGACCGGACCGCCGCTAAGCGTCTTGGTGCTGAACCGTACTTTCAACGGTCCGGGCGCGCGTGCCATTGCGTCGGTGTAACTGCCCTGCATCGGCGGTGCCCAATAGGGCGCGCCCAAATCGGCGCCACGCGTGGCGTCCAGCATGGTGGCAGTGTCGCGTAACGACCGGCTGAGAGAGCCGTCAATTGCCATCCCACCCCAGCCTTCGCCCGAAGCAGGCCCGTCCGGCAGGCGTGCGCGCGTTGGTTTGAACCCGACCAGCCCGCAGGAACTGGCCGGTATCCGCACCGATCCGCCGCCATCTGACCCATGCGCTATCGGTACGATCCCCGCCGCCACGGCAGCGCCCGAGCCACCGGAAGACCCGCCTGAAGTATGGTCCAGATTCCACGGGTTACGCGTGGGGCCGCCATAAACTTGCGATTCCGTTACCGGCCCAACCCCCAATTCGGGCGATGTGGTGCGGGCAAAGGTGTTCAGGCCGGTTGCGCGCATTCGCAGAAAAATTTCGGAATCATAGCTCCAGCCCATGTCCTGCATCAGTTTTGACCCATTGTTGGTTGGGAAATCGACTGCCTCGGCCCCCAGATCCTTGATCAGGAAGGGCACGCCGCGAAACGGACCTTCGGGCAGCCCGCTATCAATCGCCCCGCGCGCCACCTCTTGGCGCAGATGCACCACCGCGTTCAGCCTCGGGTTTAATGCGGCCACAAGATCCAGTGCGACGTCAAGCAGTTCTGTCGGGGTCACTTCACCTTGGGCCACCAATGCGGCCAGGCCGGTGGCATCGTGCTTTAGATAAAGGTCTTTCATGTCGGTTTCCATTTGAGGCAGGGCCTGATTGCGTTATGTCCGAGCATCTGCGCACCCCGCGCAGAAATCAACCATTTGCCCAGGGTCAGGATCCCGGGCTTGGCCAGCGACGTCAAAACCGCCAAAGTGGGATGGCGAGAACGGTAAAGGGACGTAACATCAATGAGAGACACGCCAGTTTCCGGGCATGATGGCCCCTATCCGGCCCCGGTGCCGGTCTGTCGGCAATCGGTTCTGCCTGAATGGATCGACTATAATGGCCACATGAATGTCGGGTATTATGGGTTGGCCTTTGACCAAGCGCTGGATGTATTGTTTTCCGAACATCTGGGTGTGGGGGCGGAACATGTGCGCGCTACGGGGCAGGGGCCCTATGTTTTGCAATCGCACCAGCATTTCCTGAAAGAGCTGCGCCAGGCAGAAGAATTTACCGTACGATTTCGTCTGATAGACCACGATGACAAACGTCTGCATCTGTTTGCGGAAATGGTGTCAGATACGTCCGGTGATATTTGCGCCACGCAAGAGGTTATGGTGATGAATGTCGATCATCAATCACGTCGTTCGGCGGCTTATCCCGACTGGGCGGTGCAGCGTTTTGCGCAGATGAAGGCGGACCACAACGATCTTTCGCCGTCATCCCAGCTTGGGGCAACCTTGGGCATTCGTCGCCCCGGCTAAAAGGGGCGTTACCGCGCGGGGGTCGCGTATCGTTGTACTGAAAACGGGATCAGGCGCTGCACTTGGTCTCGGGAGTATGTGCTGTTGGGTTTGGTCAGACCATCCTGCGGGGCTTAGCATCCTGCCGGGGATTTGTATCATCCCTGGTATGGGCGAAATGACCAGACAGATAAGTATCGTACCAGTCGGCCAAAGCACAGCCTTCTACACCGCCGTTGTGATAGGATTCGGTTGCACTTGCCGCCGCGCCCGCGCTCTGGCTGCTCCAACCGGCGGTTTCCCAGTAACTACCCCACATGATTTTGCTGCTCCCTTTAGATTTTCCCTTACTGATCCGGCGCGCCACACCTGGTTATCCAGCCCCCTGGACAAACCAAATGCGGCGCGCTTTCGGTCAACGGTGACACTAGGTGCAGGTTCAAGTTTGTGGAAATATTACTTGCTTTCAGCGAGTTATCGGTGAGTTTTTTAGCGAATTCTGGAAACAATACTGACAATAGTCAACAGTTTGGCCCGCAAATAGGCAGTCAGTTTCGGAATGGGTGCCCTTTGATATGGGCGAATCGCCTGTCCTTGAAATCGGTTGCGGCGAAGATGTCGATTCCTCAAAAATGTCAAATTTGAATGATATGCGAACCATAACCGAAGTTCCGAATGGGCAGGCGCGACCGGACTGACGGCGCGCGTAAAGGCGATACGAAAGGTGACCACGTGGCCATTGACACAAACGAGACCCGGATGGCGCGCATTGTCGAATGCGCCGAAACTCATTTTGGGCAACCCGTCGTCAAGGTGACTGCGCCGGGTGGGGCAGGGCGGTCTAGCTTTCGGCTGCACTTGCCGGACCGCGACGTGATCGCCACGCTGCGTCCGAACTTTCGCCGCACCCATCTGGAGGCGTTTGTGCTGCAAAGCCTCAGCCGGTATTGCGACGACGTTCCGCAATGCCTGGGCGTGGTGGGCGAAGTCATGTTTCAATCCGATGTTGGTCTGCGGCGCCTGAACCAGGAAATCATGCGCCATGACAAGGCAGGCCAGGTCGATCTGGCCGCCCAGGCAGTTGCCGGAATATTCCGGTTCCAAGAGGCCTCGCGCAAAACCACTTTGGACGAAATGATGCCGCATCTGGGCGTCAACGACGACTGGGTGAACAATTTTGTGGACGCGGTAATTGCCCTGCAGCCTTATTCTGCGGGCGTACCTGCCCAGTTTGACCGGACCGCAGCCTGTCTGGCCATTGCCAAACCGGCGCAACAATTTGTTAAATGGGACTGCCGGTCAGGCAATGCGGCCATAGGGGCAGACGGCCACCTGCGGTGGTTTGATTTCGAATATGCCGGGATGCGCCACGGCGCCGAGGATTTTGCCTGGCTGATCGGCGACGAGGCCTGGCCGCTGGATCCGGATGTCATGGTTGACGTAATGATCGACGCCTATGATCCGAATTGTGGCCACGATATCGCCGATTATCTGGAGTACATGTCGATCTATCTGACGTTTCACAGCGCACAGCGGCTTAAGCTGATCGTGAAAGAGGTCAGGAAATGCGGCTGGTTACCCAAGGAACAGGTGCGCCAATACGATGATGCCGGGGTGCACCCGGACTTCGCCGCCCAGATCTGCAAAGTCGGCTGCTATTTTTCCGCCCAGTCCCGGATTACCGCACCACTTAGCCGCAATTTCGACGCCGCTCAGCGAAGCTTTTTGAATATTCTGCAAGACAGCACATCACTGCAAAGCGCCTGAACACACAGGTTACTAATGCTCTGTGGCGTGTCGGCCATCTGCCTTGATCCTGAGATGTGTTGTGCGGCAAGGCCGCGTTGAAACCACCCACAGTCAATTTGTCGTTGTGTGAATTGCTGTGTTCCAGTCCCTACATTTTTGAGTCAGGGCTTCAGAAAGCGGTTTGTCCGTGAAAAAGCTTGTGATGTCTTTAAGAGAGGCAATGCGAATCGGAGCGTTCCGGTGAAATTTGGAATGGTCCGCGACCAGATAAGTTTTGCGGGCCTGGCGTACGATGGCCTTGCTTACGCTGACCTCCTGAACATCAAAATCAAGTAAATCGCCATCCTCGTCCAGGGCGGAACACCCGATCACGGCGAAGTCGACCTTGAATTGTTCAGTCGTGCTGATCGCAATGTTTCCGACCAATCCGCCATCCGACCGCCGCAACGTGCCGCCAGTGACAATAATCTGACAGTTGGGGTTGGCCGCCAGAATGTTGGCAACATTCATGTTGTTGGTGACCACCATAATATTCTGATGGTGTAGCAATGCCCGGGCTAAGGCCTCGGTGCTGGTCCCAATATTCAGAAACATGGAAGCGCCATCAGGAATGGTCTGTGCACATCTGCGAGCGATGTCGCCTTTTGCTTCGTCGTGCAGGCCGCGCCGGTCTTCGTAGCCAATGTTGACCACACTTGAGGTCAAAACTGCGCCGCCGTGCACACGTTCCAATTTGCCCTCATTGGCCAGATCGCTCAAATCGCGACGGATGGTCTGGACGGTTACCCCAAAACGCAAGGCGAGGTTTTCTACCGTAACTTTGCCCTCCTTTCGGGCAATTTCCAAAATGTCGGGTTCTCTGAAATTCTGCGCCATATTGGTGTCCTGCTGGGAGCTTCGAATATGCTCGTTTGCATTATTGTTGGCAAGAAGACAATTACGACGTGAAAACCTGAACGCATCGGGCCTGAAGCGCAAAACTTATGCAAAATCACCGTATTTGGCACGAAATACGCGTTACTAATAAGAAAATTTCAACTTGGTCATCATGAATTTTGCCTTGTGATCGCAGGCAGGTGAAAGCATTCGCCGCAGAAAGGCGCGAAAACGAAAATATACATTGACCGTTATCCTTCGTTTGTGGCTTAGTGTATTTGTTGAAATAGCAGGTGGGGGGCCGTTGTGTCGTCACAAGGGCAGCCAAAGACCGTCGATCTATTTGTAATTGGCGGTGGCATAAATGGCTGTGGCATTGCCAGAGACGCCGCCGGTCGTGGCATGTCCGTCGCGCTGGCGGAAATGAACGATCTGGCGTCCGCCACGTCGTCGGCCTCGACAAAGCTTTTTCATGGCGGGTTACGCTATCTTGAATTTTTCGAAATCCGTTTGGTGCATGAAGCCCTGAAAGAGCGTGAAACCTTATTGCGCGCGATGCCCCATATCAGTTGGCCAATGCGCTTTGTGCTGCCTTTTCACAAAGATATGAAGTTCGAAGGCGGCACGCCCACTTCGCGCATTCTTGGTATTGTCATGCCTTGGATGAAGGGCCGCCGACCTGCCTGGTTGATCCGGTTCGGCTTGTTTCTTTATGATCATCTTGGTGGGCGGAAAATTCTGCCGGGAACAACCACGGTTGACCTGTTGTCTGACCCGGTTGGTGAGCCGTTGCAGGACCGCTTTGTCAAAGCCTATGAATATTCCGATTGCTGGGTTGAAGACAGCCGTCTGGTGGTTTTGAACGCCCGCGATGCCCAGGCGCGTGGTGCCACGATCATGACCCGCACCAAAGTTCTTAAGGTCGAGCGTGTAGGCGATGTCTGGCATATCACCACCGAAGATCAGACCAGTGGCGAATTAAGTGTGACCATTGCCAGAATGCTGGTCAACGCAGGCGGCCCGTGGGTCGAAGATATTATCCGGAATATCGCGCGGATCAATTCGACCGAAGGCGTCCGTCTGGTGCGCGGCAGTCATATTGTGACGCGAAAGCTGTTTGATCACGACAAGTGCTATTTCTTTCAGGGCGAAGACGGGCGGATCATTTTCGCCATTCCTTACGAGACTGATTTTACCCTGATTGGCACCACAGATTCAGATCATCCAGATGCGTCGGTCAAACCCGAATGCACCGAAGCCGAAGCAGATTATCTGCGCGCCTTTGCGTCGCGTTACTTCAAGCGACCCATCGAAGCCGAAGACATCGTCTGGACGTATTCTGGTGTGCGCCCGCTTTATGATGATGGCGCAACTTCGGCAACGGCGGCAACGCGCGATTATGTGTTGAATGTGAATGTCGATGGTGGCGCGCCGCTGTTGAATGTCTTTGGCGGCAAGATCACCACCTATCGTAAACTGGCCGAGGCCGCCCTTGCCAAGATTGGCCGGTTTTTCCCCGAGGCGGGGCCGGACTGGACTGCCGGTGTCAGCCTGCCGGGCGGCGATTTCCCTGTGGATGGTGTGGCCACCCTGATCGCGGAATTACGGCAGAGCTATCCATTTCTGGATGCGTTCTGGGCCCGCCGCCTGATCAGGGCCTATGGCACCGACGCCCGCCTGATCCTTGGCGATGCCAAATCGGTTCAGGACATGGGCAAGGCGTTTTGTGCCAGCCTGACGGAACGCGAAATCGTCTGGTTGATGGAAAAGGAATATGCCCGCACCGCAGAAGATGTGGTGTGGCGGCGATCACGGTTGGGGCTGCGGATGAGCAAGGCCGAAATCGCAGAACTTGACACTTGGATGACAGGGGCATGCGCCCGCGGCGGCCCGATGACCGACCAGGAAAATGCGCGCAGGGAAGTGCAACAATGACACTTATATTTGAAGGGGTTTCAAAAGTAGTCAACGGGCAGACACATGTCCATCCAACAGACCTGACCCTGCAAAACGGCACGATGAACGTACTGTTAGGGCCAACGTCGTCGGGCAAGACCTCGCTGATGCGCCTGATGGCTGGGCTGGATGTGCCCAATGCGGGCCGGGTTTTGTGGAACGACAAAGACGTGACCGGTGTCCGTGTTCAGGACCGCAAGGTTGCGATGGTGTATCAGCAGTTCATCAATTACCCCTCGATGACGGTATATGACAATATTGCTTCGCCAATGCGCCTGTTGGGGAAATCGTCGTCCGAAGTTGATGCGGCGGTGAAAAAGACTGCGGATCTGATGCAGATTTCGCCAATGTTGGACCGCACGCCGCTGGAACTGTCCGGTGGCCAGCAACAGCGCTGTGCCCTGGCGCGGGCTTTGGTCAAGAACGCCGGGCTGGTGTTATTGGACGAACCGCTGGCAAACCTAGATTACAAACTGCGCGAAGAATTGCGGGCCGAAATTCCGAAGATTTTTGCCGAAGCCGGGTCGATCTTTGTCTATGCAACGACCGAACCGGAAGAGGCGCTATTGCTGGGGGGCAATACGGCCACCCTGTGGCAAGGCAGGGTGACCCAGTTTGGCCCGACACCGGCGGTCTATCGTCAGCCTGCGGATGCCACCACCGCGCGGGTGTTCTCTGACCCGCCGATGAACTTCATGCCAGTGTCCAAATCCGGCAGCCGACTGATGTTTGGTGACGGGCAATCGGTACCGGGAACCGGCACGTTAAGCGAATTGACCGATGGCACCTACATTGCCGGGTTTCGCCCAAACCATCTGGAACTAGAGCGCAAATCGGCTGTGGCACTGGAATTCATCGCCAAGTTGACTGTGACCGAGATCACCGGCTCAGAAACCTTCGTGCATCTTGATTACCACGGAGACCGCTGGGTTGGGCTGGTGCATGGGGTCCGTGATCTGGAGCTGGGCAGAACGCTGCCGGTCTATCTGGAGCCGTCACATGTTTACATTTTCGGCGAGGACGGTGCCCTGGTGGCCCCTGCGTCCTACGCATCTGCAGCATAGGTGAACACGGCGATGGCAAAGATCACGTTAGACAATCTGGCACATTCCTATCTGCCAAACCCGATGGGTGAAGACGATTACGCCCTCAAGGCGCTTAATCACGTCTGGGCCGACGGCGAAGCCTATGCCCTTCTGGGGGCGTCAGGCTGCGGCAAGTCCACGCTGCTGAATATCATTTCCGGCCTGTTGCACCCGTCGCAGGGGCGCATTTTGTTTAACGACCACGATGTCACGAACGCCCCAACCGCCCAGCGTAACATTGCGCAGGTATTCCAGTTTCCGGTGGTCTACGACACCATGACCGTACGCGACAATCTGGCGTTCCCACTGCGCAACCGGGGCGCGGAAGCGACCTATATAGCAGACCGGGTTCAAAAGATTGCCCGGATGATCGGCATGGAGACTGAGCTGGACAAAAAGGCGCGCGGCCTGACTGCAGATGCCAAGCAAAAGATTTCACTGGGGCGGGGAATGGTCCGCGAAGACGTGAACGCGCTGCTTTTTGATGAACCCCTGACCGTGATCGACCCACATATGAAATGGGAACTGCGCACGCAGCTGAAATCGCTGCACCACGAATTTGGCCACACGATGATCTACGTGACCCATGACCAAACCGAGGCGCTGACTTTTGCTGATAAGGTGGTCGTGATGTATGATGGTGGCGTGGTTCAGGTGGGCACGCCGCAAGAATTGTTTGAAAGGCCCGCCCATACCTTTGTCGGCTATTTCATCGGTTCTCCGGGAATGAACCTGTTGGACGCCAGGGTAAACGGAAACATGGCCGTTATTGATGGCGCTGAGATCCCGCTTGGGGCCGGGTACAAACCCGTCTCTGGCAAAGTTCAGATTGGGGTGCGGCCTGAATTCACCCACCTGACAAACGGCAATGACGGACTGGAGTCAAAGTGCGCCGGGTCGAGGACGTGGGCCGCCACAAAATCGTGCGCGCGGATTTTTTCGGAAATGAAATCAACATCATCGCCAAAGAAGGCGCTGAAATTGGCGCAGATATGAACCGCGTCACTTTTGATCCTGCCGCTATCAGCGTCTACGTTGATGACTGGCGTGTTCAGGGAAGGGCCGCCTGATGGAAAAGACAGTCAACCAAAAGGCGTGGTTTCTGATCTTGCCGGTTCTGATTTTGGTGGCGTTCTCGGCGGTGATCCCGCTGATGACGGTGGTGAATTATTCGGTGCAGGACACGTTTGGCAATAACAAGTTCTTCTGGGCCGGTCTGGAATGGTTCGAAGAGCTTTTGCATTCAGACCGCATTCATGACGCGCTTGGCCGCCAGATTATCTTTTCCGCGATCATTCTGGCGATCGAGGTGCCTTTAGGCGTATTTGTGGCGCTGAACATGCCCAAAAAGGGGTTCTGGGCCTCGGTCTGTCTGGTGCTGATGTCCTTGCCGCTGTTGATCCCGTGGAATGTGGTTGGCACGATCTGGCAGGTGTTCGGGCGGGTTGATATCGGCCTGCTGGGCTATGCGCTGGACAAGGCGGGGGTGTCTTATAACTATACCCAGGACAGCGTGGCCGCCTGGGTCACTGTGATTGTCATGGATGTCTGGCACTGGACGTCACTGGTGGCGCTGCTGGCCTATGCCGGGCTGCAATCAATCCCCGATGCCTATTATCAGGCGGCCAAGATTGATCAGGCGAACCGCTGGAAAGTATTCCGCTTTATCGAGCTGCCCAAGATGCAGGGCGTGCTGATGATCGCGATTTTGCTGCGGTTCATGGACAGTTTCATGATCTACACCGAACCTTTTGTTGTCACCGGCGGCGGGCCCGGGAATGCCACCACGTTCCTGTCGATTGATCTGGTGAAAATGGCGCTTGGCCAGTTTGACCTTGGCCCGGCGGCGGCCTTTTCGATCATGTATTACCTGGTGATCCTGCTGATTTCCTGGGTGTTTTACACCGTGATGACCAATCTCGACAAAAGGGATGGCGTATAATGTCCGATGCAACCCTGACCCCGCCCAAGTCGCGCCGCCTGTCTCTGCCAAGGGTCAAGGGCAACGCCATTGTCATGGTGGTGTATCTGACCTTTCTGTTGTTGCCGATCTACTGGCTGCTGAACATGAGCCTGAAGACAAATACAGAGATCCTGAACGTGTTCTCGCTGTGGCCGCGTGATCTGACCTTTGACAATTATCTGACCATTCTGACCGATGCCAGCTGGTACATGGGCTATGTCAATTCGCTGATCTACGTGGTGATGAACACGGTGATCAGCCTGGCGGTGGCGCTGCCTGCGGCCTATGCGTTCAGCCGCTATTCGTTCATGGGCGACAAACACCTGTTCTTTTGGCTGCTGACCAACCGCATGGCACCCCCGGCGGTGTTTGCGCTGCCGTTTTTCCAGCTTTACAGCTCGGTCGGGTTGTTTGACACCCATATCGCCGTGGCGCTGGCGCATTGCCTGTTTAACGTCCCACTGGCGGTGTGGATCCTTGAAGGGTTCATGCGCGGCGTGCCCCGAGAGATCGACGAAACCGCCTATATCGACGGCTATTCCTTTCCGCGCTTCTTTATCCGGATCTTTACGCCGCTGATCGCCAGTGGAATCGGTGTTGCGGCGTTTTTCTGCTTCATGTTCAGCTGGGTGGAATTGCTGCTGTCGCGCACCCTGACCAGCGTTGACGCCAAACCAATTGCCGCAACCATGACCCGCACCGTGGGGGCCTCTGGCATCGACTGGGGCGTGCTGGCAGCCGCCGGGGTGCTGACCATCATCCCCGGNGCCNTGGTGATCTATTTTGTCCGCAACTACATCGCNAAGGGNTTTGCCCTGGGCCGTGTGTAACTGATTAAGGGAGGTTTCAGCAGATGGCTTGGATGGCCTGGACCTTGCCAACGGCAATTTTCTTTATCGTGATCGGCTGCATTCTGCTGACCTTCACGATCCTTGCAATCAAATTCCCTGAAACGCCGCGCCTTGGTGTTCTCAGGATCGAAACCACCCGTGGTGACCGCTTGTTCATCACGCTTCTTGGCTCGGCCTTTATCAATCTGGCCTGGCTTGGTTTGGTTGGTGCATCACAACCTTATGCGCTGATCGTCTGTCTGATTTACGCCGCAGCAGTGTTTCGCTGGGTGTAATTGGGCACAAAAGAACGGCTGGAAGATATGCTACGTCGACCAGCCGCAATTCGTTGGAATGTTCTATTTTTGGGAGGAACAATAATGAACTTGCGCTTTAAATCCACGACTGCGGTGGTGCTTGCCCTTGGCATGCTATCAACGCCGGTCTTTGCGGATATGGACGCCGCAAAGGCGTTTCTGGACGCCGAAATCGGTGATCTGTCCGCCCTTAGCCGTGCCGAACAGGAAGCGGAATTGCAGTGGTTCGTTGATGCCGCAAAGCCGTTGGCTGGCATGGAAATCAGTGTTGTGTCCGAAACCATCGGCACCCACGAATACGAATCCGGCGTGCTGGCTCCGGCTTTCGAGGCCATCACCGGCATCAAGGTTACGCATGACCTGATCGGCGAAGGCGATGTGGTTGAGAAACTGCAGACACAGATGCAGTCGGGTGAAAACATCTATGACGGCTATATCAACGATTCCGACCTGATCGGCACCCACTGGCGCTATCAGCAGGCGCGGAACCTGACCGAATGGATGGCAGGCGAAGGCGCGTCTGTGACCAACCCCGGTCTGGACGTGGCCGATTTCATCGGTATCTCGTTCACCACCGGCCCAGATGGCAAACTGTACCAGCTGCCCGACCAGCAATTCGCCAACCTTTACTGGTTCCGCTATGACTGGTTCAACGACGACAAGAACAAGGCCGATTTCAAAGCCAAATATGGCTATGATCTGGGCGTTCCGGTCAACTGGTCAGCCTATGAAGACATCGCTGAATTCTTTACCGGCCGTGATCTGAAGCACATGGGCGTGGATGGCGATGTCTTTGGCAACATGGACTATGGCAAGAAAGACCCGTCGCTGGGCTGGCGGTATACGGACGCGTGGATGTCGATGGCTGGTATGGGCGACGAAGGCGAACCCAACGGCCTGCCGGTTGATGAATGGGGTATTCGCGTCAACGAAAACTCGCAGCCGGTTGGCTCTTGTATGTCTCGTGGGGGTGCAACCAATAGCCCGGCTGCGGTTTATGCTGTGACCAAGGCAATCGAATGGCTGCAAAAATACTCGCCCCCGGCCGCTGCTGGCATGACCTTCTCTGAGGCAGGCCCAATCCCGGCGCAGGGCAATGTCGCCCAGCAGATGTTCTGGTACACGGCGTTTACCGCTGCCACAGTTTTACCCGGACTGCCGGTGATGAACGAGGACGGCACGCCGAAATGGCGCATGGCCCCCAGCCCGCATGGCGCGTACTGGACCCCAGGCACCAAGATCGGCTACCAGGACGCCGGTTCCTGGACGCTGATGGAATCGACCCCGGTTGATCGTGCCCAGGCCGCCTGGCTGTACGCACAATTCGTCACCTCCAAGACCGTGGACGTCAAGAAAAGCCACGTTGGGCTGACCTTTATCCGCGAGTCCACCATCCAGCACGAAAGCTTTACCGAGCGTGCGCCCAAACTGGGTGGTCTGGTCGAATTCTATCGCTCGCCAGCCCGTGTTCAGTGGTCGCCGACCGGTACCAATATTCCGGATTACCCAAAGCTGGCACAGCTGTGGTGGCAGAATATCGGCGACGCGATGTCCGGGGCCAAAACCCCGCAAGAAGCGCTGGATGGTCTTTGTGCCGATCAGGAAAAAGTCCTGGCCCGTCTGGAGCGCGCAGGCGTTCAGGGCGGCATTGGTCCGAAGATGAACGACGAGAAGGGCGCGGAATACTGGTTAAGCCAGCCCGGTTCGCCCAAGTCAAAACTGGCGAACGAAGACGAAGAACCCAAGACGATCTCTTATGACGAGCTGATCAAGTCCTGGAATTAATCGCCATTGGCGGGGCCGGTCACTGGCCCCGCCTACCCGTGGACTTGCTGCGTAACAAACTTCGGTCTCCCATTTTTGACGCTAGATCAGTTCGGCTTTCAGAGATTTGAAGGCAGTTTCGACCATAGAGTTTCGATCATTTTCAAGACGCGACCGCGCCGAATAAAACGCAGCACTCCTGTCTTTGTCGAGACTGGGTCGCCTCTGCCTGACAGCACCCTCGAAAGAGACCGGACCTAAAACCCGAGGAACCCACATCATGCGGCAGCGGAACTTTTCGCTGTAGCACAAAGGGCTTGCAGTTTCTTTACGCCAATTGGTTCGTCTGCCTGCATCGGGACAACTGCAAATCGCGATGACAGCTCGTTACTCACTTTGGCAATTTGCGCGCGTTCCGACTGGGCGCGTTTGCGCAACAGCGGTTGAGATGTTGCCGCCGCAGCCAGACTGGAGTTAACGATCCAGCCCCACGGAGCAATCCCAGCTCGCTTCAGGTCGTCCTGCAAATGGGCCGCCTCAAGTACCGGTGTGGTCTCGGGCAACGTAACCAACAGAATTTTCGTCAGCTCAGGGTCCTGAAGGCGCATCATCGGGGTGATCATCCGACTTTGTTGTTCGGCGCCTGCGTGGCGCAGAATATCTTTGTGATAGGATCCTGTTGCATCCAAAAGCAGCAATGTGTGGCCCGTCGGTGCGGTATCCATCACCACAAAATGCCTGGTGCTTTCGCGGATCACCTTCGAGAACGCCTGAAACACGGCGATTTCCTCGGTACAGGGAGAACGCAGATCCTCTTCCAGCATGGCGCGGGCCTGTTCATCCAGATCGCGCCCTTTGGATGCCATCACGTTGGCACGGTATCTGGCGGTTTCGACCTCGGGGTCAATGCGGCTAACGGTAAGGCCGGTTTGACCGCCGACCAGGGTTTCGGTGATATGGGCCGCCGGGTCTGTTGTTGTAAGCAATACCTCGTGACCCCGCGCCGCCAGTTCACACGCAACAGCAGCGGCCATTGTTGTTTTGCCAACCCCCCCTTTACCCATGAACATGACCAGCCCTTTTCCGGGTTTTTCAAGGTCATCGACAAGGTCGCCAAGCATCGGAAATCCCGCTCCTTCGCCAAGGGCAAGGGGCACATCTTTCGCACTATCGCTGTCCCCGTCAGCAAAGCGCTTCAAGGCATCAATGCCGACCAGGTTTTCTGATCGCAGTGTAAATTCGGCGCGTGGCAAAGCCGCGACCTCGGGCGCCATCGCAGCCAGGGCGTCCTTGTCCCGTTTCAACAAGGCGTCAGCAAGCGGATCGCCATTGGTGCCTGCAGGCATCATGCCGTTGATTGCCAATTGCTGGTTCCTGATCCCGATAGACGCGAGTTCAACAGAGGTTCGCGCAACTTCCGCCAAGGCAGACTGGCGCGGTCGCGCCACCAGAACAAGGCGCGTTGTCGCGGCATCCGACAGACGATCAACCGCCGCTGCATAGCGGTCACGTTGCTTTTCCAGACCGGCCAGCGGACCAAGACAGGACGCATCGCCCTTGCCTGTTTCCAGAAAGCCGGACCATGCGCCGGGCAGTTTCAGCATCCGGATCGTGTGACCCGTGGGGGCGGTGTCAAAGATCACGTGGTCATACCCATCGACCAATGCGTTATCGGTCAGCAATGCAGTGAATTCGTCAAAGGCGGCGATTTCGATGGTGCAGGCCCCCGACAGTTGCTCTTCAATGCTGCGCAGGGCATCTTCGGGCAGAATCCCACGCATCGGGCCAACGATACGTTCGCGATAATCGGCGGCGGCCTCCTCGGGGTTGATCTCGATTGCATCAAGACCCGGGGCTTTGGCAATCTTGGTGATCTTGTTGCCAATCTGGGTCTCAAAAACCTGCCCGACATTGGACGCGGGATCGGTGCTAACAAGAAGCACCTTCTTGCCGCTACCAGTAAGATCAAGCGACGTGGCGCAGGCAAGTGAGGTTTTGCCAACGCCGCCCTTTCCGGTGAAGAAGACGAATTTCGGCAGATTATCAAACATGAGGTAAGTCGCCCTTTTTGGGAAATGTAGATGGGTTAGCAGCAGCCGGAAGTGGTTTCTTCTGTTTTGCTACTGCCGCCGCAACAGCCGGTGGATGGTGTCTGCGCCACGGGTTCCGGGGCGTCGGGTGTGAAGGTAACGCCCGCCATTTCCGCCAGTTCAGCGCGCGCCGGATAACGGCCGGAAGAATGCATTTCTTCGCCCAGCAGAATGACCGGCAGGCCATCGACGCCAGCGCTTTGCAACACTGCGTTGACCTTGTCATTTGCCACGAACGCTGCTGGTTCCTGCGACAGGTTAATGCGCGTCACGTTGATGCCTTCGCTTTTCAGCCAGTCAAGATCGGCGGCAAAATTCACCAGGTTCTGGTCGACTTCTGCGCCACAGATTCCAGTGGAACAGCACATTGCCGGGTCGTAAACTGTTACATTTTTCATGGGATGACTCCTTGGTTGTTGATATTGCGGGCGACTGCATCCGACAGCTGGCCCAATGCGGTTGCAAGCCTGGCACGCGTGCAGGCGATGTTGAGACGGGCAAAACCGTTGCCCTCGGCCCCAAACGCCTGACCACGAGTCACGGCCCAGCCGGCCTGCTTGCGCAGAAAGGCGGTAAGGTCGTCGGGCGAAAGGCCCAAGTCGCGGAAATCCAGCCAGACAAGGAAAGTGCCTTCAGGTTCGATCAGCGTGACCTCTGACATGTTCGACAGGCAGGACCGCACCAGCGCCAGATTGTCGCTGAGATAGCCGATAACGGCGTCCAGCCACGGGCCACCATCGCGATAGGCGGCCTCCATCGCGACGCTTGCAAAGGCGTTGTTCTTGTTGACCGTCAGGCGACTGTTCTCGGCCTGAAATGCCTTGCGGCGGGTTTCATCGGAAATGATCGTGAAGGCGGAACAACAGGACGCGATGTTGAAGCTTTTGGCGGGAGAAAGGCACGTTATGCAATTGCCTGCCGCGTCCTCGCCAAGCGATGCAAAAGGCGTATAGGCGTGACCCGGAAAGGTGATGTCGCCGTGGATTTCATCCGAAACCACCAGAACATTGTGGCGTCGGCAGATATCATCAAGTCTTTTCAACTCGTCATGTGTCCAGACCCGGCCAACCGGGTTATGCGGGTTGCACAGATATAGCATCCGGTTACGGGGATCAGCGGCAAGCCTGTCCAGCGCGTCGAAATCCATTTCGTAACGCCCGGTTTTCAGGACCAGCGGATTGGCGACGACCTTACGGTGGCTTTCGCTGATGATGTCGTAGAAATCGAAAAATACCGGGGGCTGGACAATGATTCCGTCGCCTTTATTCGTGAACAGCGCAGCAGCGATGGCAAGGCTGTCCAGCACGTTCGGCGCGCGCAGGATATGGCCCGGGTCAACCTGCCAATTGTGGCGGGTTTCCAGCCAGCCGATCAGGGCAGGCATCAGCCCCGAAGGGACGGTTTCATAGCCAAAGACGCCGTGCTCCAGCCGCTTTTGCATGGCCGCAAGAACTGGCGGTGGTGCCTCGAAATCCATATCCGCCACACCGGCGGGGAACAGCCCGTCACCATCTGCGCCCAGAACCATCGAGTGCCATTTCAGCGCCGGAACCGCGCGCCGGTCAATCTCGTTGTCAAAGCTGAACTTACCTGCGCTCATGTGGCCCCATCTTTCAGATGTGGGCGCATCCGCCAGAACGGCTGCCGCAAGTTGCACCGAAATGCGGACTGTAATGCGGACTGTAATGCGGGCTGCGACATTCGCCGGGTGGATGCCCGCGAATGTGTCCCAGAATCCGCGCAGCGCATTTTGCGCCTCGGTAGCGTCCTCTGTCGTGCAGGGTTTTGGCTGGTTTGCATTCTCATCGCCCTACGTCTTTTGCGATTTGAAAGGCCGCGTCACCCCGTTCCACCTGACCAAGGGCGCGTTTGCACAGGATTATACCGGCATAGGGCGAGCGCAGCTCATCGGCCTTTTCCCATGGTGTATCCGGATGGTGGATCAGCCCCACCACTTCATTTTCCGCTACCGTGTCACCGATATCCTTCAGCGGCTCCAGAAGGCCGCTGTCATATGTATAGACCGACCCAAGCACATTGACTTCGCGGGTACCGTTGGCCGGGCTTGGCCGATAACCAGGTAACATGCCCAGGGTGTGTAGCACCCGCCGCAACCCGCGCTCGGTCTGGCCCAGAATGTCCGGGGACACTGACCCGCCGCCGCCCAATTCGGCCATAACTGAAACCACGCCCTTGCGGTTGGCCGCGCCCATCGCGGTGGCGGCTGTCGACCCGCGCCCGCCTCCGCTGGTAAAACCCAGGCATAGGGCAGATCAAAGGCGGCCTGTAGCCGGGCCAGTTTTTCGGATTCGTCGGGGCCGTGGCCGGGGCCTCGTAACAGAGTTGCCGGATAATAAGAGACGTGCCGCCCGAATGCAGATCGACCGAATAGTCGGCCATGGGCATCAGTACCTCCTCTATGTAATGCGCGATCACCTGCGTGGGTGTGCCGCGCATCTTTCCGGGGAAGCTGCGGTTGAGGTTGCCCTCGTCGATAGGCGATGTCCTGAGCCCGGCACCGGCCGCCGGCGCATTTGCCATCGTCAGGATGATGATGCGGCCACGGATGTCTTCGCACGCCAGATCGCGGGCAAGCCGTGCCAGCGCGATCTGCCCTTCATATTCATCCCCGTGATTTCCGGCCATCAACAACAGGGTCGGGCCGGTCCCGTTCTTCAGCACAACAATTGGAACCGGTATCCAACCATAGGCCGAGCGGTGCACCGAATGAGGGACACGCAGAAACCCGGTCTGCCTGCCTGGGGCCTCGAAATCGACCTCGGCAGTTACAAGGCTGCCGGTCATGACAGCACCATAGGGGCAAGGACCCAGCCGTGTGTGGGCACCACCGTCTTGACGGGGGCGGGTTCACCGTATGCAATCGCCATCAATGTTTCCCCCGTGCCGATGCCATAATTCGGCAAGTACCGAATTATATGAAGGGCTACAGAGCCGGGCCCGGCTTGTCAAGAAGCGGTATTTCTGCCATCACCGAAATATGAAACAGAACACTGCCATTGAGGCCTTCGCCGCCCTCGCACAGCCGTCGCGCATGGCGATCTTTCGTCTGCTGGTTCGGGCTGGATCAGAAGGATTGCAGGTCAGTGAAATATCGCGCCGACTGGATATTGTGACGTCAACATTGTCGGGCCACCTGTCAATTCTCAGGCGGGCTGGACTTCTCAAATCCACGCGGTACCAGCGGGAAATCCACTATGCTGCAAACTTGGCTGTGGTAAACGAACTGATCGGATTTCTGTTGGCGGATTGCTGTGAAGGCCAATCAGAGAACTGCTCCGAAATCCTGTCACTGCTGGATGCCGGGTAAACAGCTGCATACTATGCCCGGGGTTGATCCGATTAGTGCTTTGGCCGCAGAGGTTTTTGCGCCCCGTATGGGGCAATTCCAACCCGACTGTGATTTTGCAGCCTAGCCCGGTCTTGTGCCGCGACAAAACCCGAGCGGCGGAAAGTCGCGACCTGGGAAAGCCATCGAAGAAGGCGCAGCCTGACATCATCTGAACCGATACACCTAAGCCACGAGCTTTTGAAGTTCCTGTTTTATCAGTCGCGGCACAAAAATATAGGTGCTGTCCCGCAAATGGCTTTTCGAAAGCAAGTCAAAAACGTCTCTCGACAGAATGACCGGCAGGTATTCCGAGCGCCGGTGCGAAATCACCTGATGCTCTGTTTCCAGATCCGAAATATCATAGCCAACTGTCAGGGCTG
>JGI24025J20009_10000545_pt1 | contig 29212 bp, 26 predicted proteins | sample Cruoilmetagenom3_FD_20009 | JGI IMG/M metagenome (IMG submission 20009) | reverse complement strand
TGTCTTCTGTTCTCCATAGTTCTTTATTATATCCCAATAAGAAGACTTAGGAGCCCGATACACCCCCGGACTTACGTCCGCGGAACTTTTAGTGATATTAGATTTACTTATAAGCAAAAGGAGACCGTCAAATAACTTCAATCTTACCCAGTTCTTTTTCCACAATCTCGCCAATAACTGCTCGGGTGGGGACATCTCTCTTCTCCAATTCTTTTATCAAATCATCACAGCACTCAGCTGAAACAGAGATTAACAACCCTCCCGAAGTTTGAGGATCAAATAAGATATCCTGAACAATTTCATTTACTTTTGAGCTAAATTGAACACGATCACCAACATATTTTCGATTGGAGCAAGCGCCCGCTGGCACCAACCCCATCTCCGCAAACTCAAATGCCCTCTCAAATTTAGGAACTGCATCGGCCCAAACAACGGCGGAGACACCGCTCCCCAAAAGCATCTCCATAAGATGCCCTAAAAGTCCAAAACCAGTTACATCGGTGCAGGAATTAACACCAACTTCTCTCATGGCCAATGAGGCATCTCTATTTAAAGTTCGAATCGAATTTATCGCCTCCATAATATCTTCTTCTTCAACAAGCTCCCCTTTTAATGCGGTGGCAAGTATGCCCATCCCTATGGGTTTAGTAAGCACCAGCTTATCACCAACTTTTGCGTTGGAGTTCGATATAAATCTATCCGGGTGAACCGTTCCGGTAACCGATAGGCCGAACTTCGGCTCCTTATCCTCAACGGTGTGACCTCCCACTATAACTGCACCCGCTTCCTCAACCTTGTCACGTCCTCCGCGAATTATCTCTTGAAGCACATCGAGACCAATTTCAGGATTAAACATAACCAAATTCATGGCGGTTAGTGGGTCAGCGCCCATTGCGTAAATATCGCTCAACGAATTAGCGGCAGCTATCTGGCCAAAAAGATAGGAGTCATTCACTATCGGGGTAAAAAAATCCACCGTCTGCACAATTGCAAGCTCATCGGTCAACCGATAGACGGCTGCGTCTTCAGAACCCTCAATTCCCCTCAAAAGATTCTCATCTTTTTTTAGAGAGACATCTTTAAGTATTAAGTCTAAGTCGCACGGACTCAACTTTGCAGCTCAACCACTCTTTGTTGAATATTTAGTGAGTTTTACTTTCTTGGTCACAACTTCTCCTTCACAAAAATTTACTTATTAAGAATATAACACTTCCTTTTAAAATACCACTTGCTAAACAAATCCTCCAAGTAGGCGTTCAAATTAATCTAATTTAGTGATAAAATTTACTTATTATGAATTTAGATTATTTTAAAACTTTTATTATGATAGTTGAAAAAGGGAGTTTTTCCGAAACCGCAAAGGCAGTAGATATATCTCAACCAGCTATAAGTTTTCAAATTCAAGCAATGGAAAAAGAATACGGACAGATTCTCCTCGACAGGTCGGGAAACAAAGCAAAACCCACGGAAACCGGAAAAATCTTTTACCGCTTCGCAAAAGAAATGGTAAGAAACAATGAGCTTTTAAAAGAAGCCTTGGATGAGCTCAAAAACGTGGTCCGTGGAAAACTTGTGTTGGGGGCAAGCACAACCCCGGGAGAATATATAGTCCCTAAGATATTGGGCCAATTTAAAAAGAAATTCCCGGATATCGAACCCGAGCTCCTCATTGCAGACACCGATGATATTTTGGAGAAACTTATCAATCACGAGATAGACATCGCCTTTATTGGAAGAGAGGTTTTAAAAGACAGCCTGAAAAGCAAAAAATTTGCTTCCGATGAGCTAATATTAATTGTTCACCCCAATCATCAATTGGCCAAGAAGAAAGTTGTCGCTCTCAAGAAAATCATTTCTTACCCGCTAATCCTTCGGGAAAAAGGTTCTGCCACTCGAAAAACATTTGAAAATTTGCTTAAAAGCCAGGGTATCCCCGAAAAAAACCTCAACGTTGCAATGGAATTGGGAAGCATTCAAGCAATTCTTGCTGCAGTCGAAGCCGACCTTGGAATTTCAATCATTTCTAAATGGGCAGCGAAAAAAGATTTATCCCTTGGAACAATAAAAACAGTCCCCTTTGCAGACATAAATCTCGTAAGAAATATCTGCTTGGTTTATAACAAAAAACGGATAATGACCAAAGCTCAAAAAGAATTCATCGATTTCGCGTTAAGAAAACATGCTGTTAAATAACATTTATTTTTCTATTCCTTTAGGTATAAAAGGTTCCCCCGCCGTTGCTTCCCCTGTGCCAATTAAAACTATCCCATCCTGTGCCGGATAAACGTCTTTTGATATTTCCTCGCTCCCAACTTCTTCAGAGCCTACAGAAAACACCCTTAAAACAACCGTTTTATATCCAACCCTCTCTTTTTTCTCAACAAACCTTTCACCGGCAAGTAACATGGGGTCTTTTTTTTCTTCAAGGGTAGGAGGAATTTTTTCTATTTCTACCTTAAGACCAACTTTTTGCGCCGAAGGACTGCTGTAAATTTCAACAACGATTTGAGAATCATCAACGTAGGCTGCGATATAAATATAAGAATCCGTTGAATTAATGAAGCTCAAATCTTTGTCCTTGGCCACCAAAGCATCTCGACCGATAGGTACATAATCAGGCGGAATAACGTTGGGGCAGCGATCTTTGATATCGAGATTAGTCAAAAGTGCAGCATTATAAAGCGTCGCCGCCACCTGAGAATATCCCCCTTCGGTATCTTCGGGAATCTCTTCGTTTAATGTTGTCAAGAAAGAAAATTCCTCTTTTTGAGACAATAATATCCCGTTAATTATGGAAGCAGAGTGCTTGATTTCTTCTAATTTTTTCTCGTCTGAGAAATCGAAAGGTGTACTAAATTTCGCAATCCGATCGAGCGAGTTTAGTTGCTCGGTTGTAATATCCGGCTTCACAGTTTCCAATGAAAGCGCAAGATTTACCAATTTACCATTCTTAAGACCTTCTTTAGTTTCAGCTTTTAGCTTTTTAACATCTAACGCTTTGCCTTCTGTGCCGGGAATGATTTTCAGCTTACCGTCTTCAAATTTTATCTCCGCATTCTTGGGGTTTCGAACCAATTCGTCAGCTATCGAGTCGATAAATTTGTTCACTTTTCTTTCATCGTAGTCCCAGTTTAAAGTGATTTTCTTTCTTTTCAGCAACACAAAAAACTGATCGGGCATCCTGTCCAATAAATTCTTCTCGTGGGCAACTTGAAAAGCGAGACCAACCGCTTCATCATTTTTAGGGTTAAGATTGATATCGTCGGAGTTTAGTGACCAATTTCTCTCCAAACCTGCCTGTTGATAATCATGATAAGAAAAATAAACTATTCTTCTGCTTGGCACTTTCCCGAATTTTTTCTCAAGTTCAATTTTCGCCTGAGTTTTCGATAAACCGCTTAAGTTTACGGTTTCCACAAAAACATTTGGAGCTACGGCATCAAAATAATTAAGGTGAAAATAAAAACCAAGAGACGCAAAACCGGCAGTAAGCGTAATTAAAAGAACTAAAAAAGCAACCCAAAACCTACGAAGGAAAATAAGAAACACCCCCAGTTAGTTTTATGGCTACTCAACAGAATAGGTTAATTCGAGATATTTGTTGGCGTTCTTGGCTTTTTCGATAGTTTCCTCAGTAATTGTTTCGCCGGCCATAAACAATATATTGTCCTCTTTATCCAAAATATCTTCTTTTATTGTTTTACCGATTAGATAATCTTTTTGCTGCTCTCCTATAATCTCTGTTTCTGTTTTCCTTTTAGCTTCCTCGGGAGCCACTGTTTCCCTAAGTTCCTCAACTTTTCTGGGAAATTCGGCCACTCCCCTTTCCGAAATAATGATGGCGTCTTTCCCAAATGTCAGAATTTTATCCTTGGGAATAGTTTGAGTTGAATTGCCTTTAGCAATGGCGCAGCTATCAACAACACCGGTTTGAGGATCAAACCAATATTCTGTAACTGTACCCGCATATTTACCTTCAACCGACATAACGGGAGAATTAATCAATTGGGTACCTTTTTGAAGTATCTGCTCAAATTGATTATCTGTTGAGGCAATCACAACTTGTGAAAGGCTGTCAATAATTATTGCATCTTCTCCAATGCTTTTGATTGATCTAAATGGGACAACTTTGGTGTCCTTATACCAATTTGGGTCTTCAACAACTAACAACATAACCTGCTTCGTTACGAAATTGATGGCGAGGTCCCTTACTGTTCCTATTTTTTCTCCACCGGAGATGGCAATAATCGGGAGCCCACAAACTTCTTTTCTGCTCTTCATTAAAAAATTTCACTCCTTTCAGGCTTTTTTGTACAAAGGGGATGCTATTTTTTTTAAGACAGCTCCCGTCTCTTCTCCAAGCAACTTGTTCCCGCTCTTTTTGCATATATCTCGAGCTTTAGTTAAATGTTCAATTGTTTTATCTTCTTCGCCCAAAACTAAATTAATCCTTCCAATCTCCGCTTCCAATAAAGCAGTTGCATCAGAATCCTTAGCATTCTTAACCGCTAATTCCAATAAAGAAACTGCGGAAATATAATTGCCTTTCTCTATTTGGCTGTATGCCTCTTTTAAAAGATTATTTAAATCTTTAGAATGTAACACTCTACCCAAGAGTGTTGTTCTCTCCCACCCTTGTCTATCCTCTCTGCCTCGTTCTTTCTTTACAACGCTTTTTGTATGACTTTTGCTAACACCCTTTTCTTCAACGCTTTCGGTACTTTTAGCTAAACCGAATTCAGACAGAGGCTCTTCCCCCTCTTCTCTTTTTTTAACTCGAGTCAACCCTATTCCCTCACGCATAGAAATCGCCATGGCCATAACAACAGCTAAAACCATAATGATCCCTATAAGTTGAGCTGTACTCAACTCAAATACAAGGTTAAATCCCATCCCCAAGGCCAACACTAAAAACGAAGCTAAAGACGTCAAAATTAGCATATGACCAGCATTAACCCCAAAAACAAACTTTATTAAAATATAAACTAAAATAACGGTTGCCACCATCGTAGCAATAACTGTCAATAAGAGAAGCAAATACTCCTCCTTCGCTGCTTATTAAACATTAAGTTCAAATACCCTCTTTTTATTAAATGTATTTTAACATATATTTTAATTCACAAAAGCAATCGTTTTAATTTTAATTAAAATTATTTGCGACCTGCAAAATTATTTATACAGAAGTTTAAAAATCTTTCTCAAATATGCTAACCTTCCGGCCAGGGAAAGATACCCTCAAAATCCACGTGATTTTCCTTCAAAATTTCTTCAGCCTTTCCCGAGTCTTTGGTGAGAAACTTTATGGAAATTCCACAATTTGTACTAATGGAACGAGGTACCGGCACAACGGAAATCATAATTTCTTTCTTTAAAATCCTTTCGGCTTTTAGAGCGTGATGGGTAGAATAAAAAGTGACAACGGCATAATCGGGCAATTAAGTTCTCCTTTTTTTGCTAATTTCATTAACCGCATTTAAAAAGCGTTCGACCTCATCGCTTTCATTTAAGTAGCTTAAACTTGTGCGAATGGTTCCTTTTGGATAAGTATCCATTGTCTGATGAGCCCAAGGAGCGCAATGAATCCCCACCCTTACCATAATATCGTACTTTTCATCAAGAATTTGCCCAACCTCCGAAGGTAAAAGTCCTTTCACGTTGAAAGAGACAACCGGCAATCTGCAATCCAATGTCATATCTCCAACCAGATTTACACCATCAATTGCAGAAAGTCCGTCTACTAACTGCTTTATAAGTCCCTCCTCATGAGAACGAATTTTTAATATTCCTTCAGTAAGCACAAATTTTACTCCTTCTGCCAAAGCGGCCAAGCCGGGTGTGTTAGGCGTCCCGCTTTCAAGTCGGTCGGGCATAAAATTGGGTTGGATATCTTCCTCGGACTTACTTCCCGTGCCTCCTCTAATCAAAGGACGCACATTTACTCCCTCTCGGACGTATAGCCCCCCCGTTCCCTGCATACCAAAGAGAGATTTGTGCCCGGTAAAAGCCAAGAGGTCGATATTCATCGACTCAACATCAATAGGATATGCTCCAGCCGTTTGAGCGGAGTCAACGAGAAACAATACATCATTTCCCCGGGCAATTTTTCCTATCTCAGTAATCGGCAAAATTGCACCGGTCACATTTGAGCCATGGAGAATGGCTATGAGCTTCGTGTTTGGTTTTATCGCTCTTTTAAAATCACCGGGATCAACTTGACAAGTTTTTGAGTCAACCGATACACGCGTAAGTTCCACCCCTTGACCCTCAAGGTATCGAAGGGGTCTTGCAATGGAATTGTGCTCAATAGAACTCGTTATAACATGATCTCCGGGATTTAAAAGACCAAGAAGAGCCATATTTATAGCATAAGTGGCATTGTAAGTAAAAATTATTTGTAAAGGATCTTCGATATTAAAAAGCTCCGCTACAGAAGCTCTCGCATCATACGCAATTCGCCCGGCTTCAACAGAAAGCCGATGGCCGGAACGTCCCGGATTTGCTCCAACTTTGTTGGTGAAATACTTGCACGCTTCAAGAGTGGCCGATGGTTTAGGATAAGAAGTTGCAGCATTATCAAAATAAATTAGCCCGTTTTTTTTCATTAAACAGTAACCACCTTATCCGTCTCGGTAAAAACATCAACTATATCATACATGTTTGAGATGATTCCCACTGCTATCTTTTCTTTAAGGCCGAAATAATCGAGACATGTTCCGCAAGCAAGAATTTGTACACCCTTATCAAGCAGGCAACGGAGGGCATCTAAAACCGGAGAACCTTCTACAACCAGCTCAACTCCACCATTCATGAAAATAACTTTATCAAACCAGGGCTCGCTCTGGGAAAGAGTGTTGAAAAAAGCCTTCATTAAAACTTCACCCAACTCGTCACTTCCCTTTCCAATCTTGTTACTATTTATGAAGATAGCCGTCGATTTTCCTTTCTCAACCACTTTTTTACAAATGTTGCCGGCGGATTTGATGTTCAACTGCCAACAATCTTCTTTTTTCTCATAAGATGTGGGGCAGCCCAACTTTTCCGCCATCCTCTTGACATTATCTCGAGCAATATCTCCGCTCACCAGAACCTCAATTTGCTCGGCACCCGCCTCGATCGCTTTCTTGGTTAGGATGACCGGCTGCGGGCAAGCCAAACCCCTTGCATCTATTTTCTCCACCCAAAACACCTCCCAATATTGTTAAGTATAAAAAATCTTTTCATGCAAAACTACCCCTGTTTAGCATATAAAGCCGCTCCAAAAGCCCCCACAATTTGAGGCTCTTTTGGAATTATAAGTTCGACTCCCAATTTTCTTTTTAAGAGCTCTTGCATGCAAACATTTTTAGCAACCCCTCCGGCAAAAACAACATCCTTGACGATACCAACCCTATTTAACATGCTTGCTGTCCGCTCACATATCGACTGGTGAATACCCAAAGCAATATTTTCTCTCTCCTCGCCTTTTGCAATAAGAGAGGTCACTTCAGACTCCGCAAAAACGGTGCACATGCTGTTTATCTTAACTGACTTAGGAGCACCAAGCGCGGACTCACCCATTTCTTTAACCCCGTAACTCAAGGCTTTTGCCATAATTTCAAGAAACTTACCCGTACCGGCGGCACACCTATCATTCATCTCAAAATCTTTAACACGACCACCTGTATCAACGGATATCACCTTAGTATCTTGTCCTCCTATGTCGAGAATTGTGCGACAAGAAGGATGCAAGGCCTTTGCTCCCAGAGCAAAGGCCTTGATTTCGGTGATAATATCATCAGCAAATTCGGCGTGAGCTATATGACGACCGTAACCGGTGGCAATCAACCTATTAAAAATTTTTCCGTCTAAAAGCTCCATGCAACGATTTAAAGGTTGATGGCCTGTATCGGTTACCGTGTAACTCATATCATCATTCTCATTGAGAATAACGAGCGCTATGGTCCTTGAGCCAACATCTATTCCAGCAAATTTCATACTTAATTATGATATCATTTCAACAAAGGCTTCAACCCTCGTTTTAATTTGACCAGAATCCTCCTGTCCATAATCTGTTTCAATCCTCAAAACGGGAATACCTTCTTTTTCAAGAGCCTTCTCTACCCTTCTATACTCAACAGCATAAGGGTCGCAGAATTGAAGAACGTGATAGATGACTCCATCTATTTCAAACTCTTTTGCAAGCCTTACAATGTTGTCAATCCGCTCTTGGTTCGGTGTAAAGCAAGAACAATCAATTTTAAGGTACCTGTCGGCAATTGCCTCAAGTTGAGCTCCCACAGAGCCGTTATCTTCAACCACAAGGTCCTCAAAGTAACGCTGTCCTGTACAAGATTCTTCGCAAACCAGAGAGGCACCACTCGACTCCACGATAAAAGGAAGCTTCCAGTTGGGAACGACCATTGGACAGCCTGATATCATAACTCTCGGAGAAGAAGCAGCTTTTTTAGCGCTTTCATTTTTCCTTATGCGCTCCTCAAGCTCATCACACAAGACATTAACCTTCTCGATAAACCTGGGATTATCATCATAAAAAGCTATCTCCTCGATAAGCAATGCATCCCTTCCACTAACAGGAGAGGGTTTATTCTTGCGCAAGTTACTGAGCCTTTGGAGAGCCTTTCTCTTACCGTTGACAAGTTTTATGGACTTGTTTAATTTATCCGCTTCTATTTCTTTACCGGAAATTTCCTCCATCTTATTTTTAAACTTTTTAACCTCATCGAGCCAGAGTTCTTTGCCTTTTTCCGATTTAACCTGTGGGATATCCATAGTGTAAACAGGAACAACTTCCTCATTCATAATCTCCCACGCCTTTTTCTTGCCGTCGCAGGTATTTTCACCAACAATTAAGTTGCAGGATTCAAAATAAGGACAAACCCTCGACATCTTAAAGCCAAAAGCCGATTTTATAAGGGGGCAGAGGTTTCTCGGCAAAATCTTTTCAGCCTCATCAAAGCCAATTTCAGCCCCAGCGCAGAGGCCAACGTTCAAGCCGCCCGCGGCAAGCACTATTTCTTCCGGCACGTAGACACAGAAGGAGCCAACTACGGTCCCGCCTTTCGCCTTGTGCTTCTGTAATTCCTGGATGCGAAGACCGTGTATCTCCATCACAACCATATCGAAATAACTCATCGCTTGGGGCCTGTTTTCTTGATCAAGAAAAATTTGTTGATAGACAGGAGGAATAGAACCTAAAAGTTGATCATGAGCTTCAAGATTGATGCCCAAAGACTCCCACATTTTACAGTAATCAGCCATTTTAACCTCCTATGCTTTCTCTCTGTTTAAAGCTCCAACGGCAAGACAAATGATCAATCCGCCGATGACCGCGTATTTAGCAAAATCGGGCACACCTTTGGGGCTTGCCGCAAGCATAAAATTGTGTGAAATAGCAGCGCCTACAATCATGCCCAAAACAGATATTGAGGAATCGGTATTTCCGTTTCCTGCCAAAACCAGTTGCCTGAGAGGACATCCTCCTAAAAGTATTGAGCCCAAACCGACCAAAGCCATTCCCAAGAAATTCCACAGATGCTCCGCATGAGCAACCGGTTGTTCCGCAAAGCCCAAATTAAAGACGGGTGTGTTTGTCCCCGTAATACCTAAAATCCCTATTAAAATATTTCCAATTAATACAACAGCAATAATTGCTATAAATCCTTTGATAAGATAACTGTCTTTTATGAGCATCCAGTCTCGAACGCCTCCGGCCAAACATAATCTGGACTTTTGCGCCAAAAACCCTACCAGAAGCCCCGCAATTAATGAAATTGCAATAACCGCGTGTTGCGCCCCAGGCCCCTCAATGCTAAAAAAGATGGGACCACCCGCATCAGGATTAAAAACAGGAGCGAGTATAAGTAAGAGTAAAAGACCAACCATAACAATAGGGAGAACCCATGCGCTAAAAGTTCGCTGCTCACGAGCCCTTCCGAGATCAAACCCCGATTTTAAGAAATAAACACCGACGGCGATACCAACGATAAATCCGACAAGCGCCACTAAAGCATTTAAATCTCCTCCGCCAAGGCGAATCATCATCCTCAAAGGACAACCTAAAAAAACAAGCGCTCCAATCATTACAAGAATCCCCAAAAAAAATCGGGTAATAGTTGAAGAGCCGCCCTCGGGGCGGAATTCTTTGCTGGAATAACCGGCAATAAACGCTCCTAAGACTATACCCAAAATTTCGGGACGGATGTATTGAACAACCGCAGCCCGATGAAGACCCAAGGCCCCGGCGATATCGCGCTCAAAACAAGCGATACAAAAACCCATATTTAAAGGATTACCAAACAAAACAAGAAGAACAGCTAAAAGGCCAACAACGGCTCCGGAGAACCAAATTAACAAGTTTTCTTTCTTCATATCGTTTTTATTCCCCTTTCTTTAATTTTAAGCGAAATTCATCTCCCACAGACTCGACGTTTACAGAGTACCCTTTGTTTTCAGCAAGCCGTGTCACGTTTTGTTTTGAAACCTGACTATCTACCAGTACTATAATTTCCCCGTTCGAGCTTTCATCAATTGCTTTTTTGGTCTTCACAACAGGCAAGGGACACGAAAGCCCCCTAACGTCGACCTCCACCGCCATTTTGCCACCTCCTTTTTTCACTTTTATAACTAAAATTTATAATATCTATAAATAATATATTTTATACTTAACATAAAGGTTTTTTTTGGTCAAGCAAATACTGTAAGCTACTTTTAATTAAATCTTCCTCAAATAAATACCAATAAAATGTTAAAAAGGCAGGAATCGCGTGTCCAAAGGACAAATAGCGATTTTGCTCTGTGAGGGTAAGTGAGTGGATAAGAGAAAAAATCAACATCAAGAAAAAGCTCAAAATTATAAGAGAAATTAAATTAATTAAGTTTAAAAAATAACTCGGGTAGATAGAAAAAATTTGCCAATCAATTTGAAAATCGACTTTGTTATTGTTAAAGAATAGAAAGATAACGATCGATCTCTAAAGCAGCTTTTCTTCCGGCCCCCATGGCCAAAATCACAGTTGCGGAACCCGTGATGATGTCTCCACCTGCAAAAACACCTCTTTTGCTCGTTTGACCATTCTGATTCGCAAGGACGTATCCCTTTCTATTAAGCTCAAGGCCCGGCGTTGCCCTAAGCAACAAAGGGTTTGCCCCCGTTCCAATGGCCACGATAACAACGTCGGCAGTTAAAGAAAACTCGGAGCCTTTTTTGATTATCGGTCTTCTTCTGCCCGACTCATCCGGTTCTCCTAATTTGGTTTCAACACACTCAACCCCTGAAACCCAACCATCCACTCCGCAGAACTTTTGCGGGGTAGCTAAAAATCTAAATTTTATTCCCTCTTCTTTAGCGTGTTGAACTTCTTCTGCACGGGCGGGCATTTCCTCTTCGGTACGACGATAAAGAAGATAAACGTTTTTTGCCCCAAGGCGCAGAGCCGTTCGAGCAGAATCCATTGCCACATTTCCTCCACCAACAACCACCACATTCTTTCCTTTTTTTATGGGGGTATCGTACTTGGGAAAAAGATAGGATTTCATTAAGTTTACACGCGTTAAAAATTCATTAGCGGAGTATATGCCATTTAAGTTCTCACCGGGAATCTCCAAAAATCGAGGCAGGCCCGCACCTGTTCCTATAAAAACAGCGCTATATCCTTCACAAAACAGTTCGTCAATCGTTACCGATGTCCCAACAACCACATTTGTCTTAATTTCAACTCCCAATTTTTTAAGACCATCTATCTCCGCTTCAACTACCGCTTTCGGCAATCTAAATTCCGGAATCCCATAAGCAAGAACACCCCCGGGTTTATGAAGAGCTTCAAAAATAGTGACCTCGTAGCCTAATTTTGCTAAATCGCCGGCACAAGTTAAGCCAGCCGGTCCTGAACCTATTACAGCAATCCTCTTTCCCACAGATTTTTTCTTCTTTGGCAAAGATATCTTTCCGGAATTTCTCTCAAAATCAGCGGCGAATCTCTCGAGGCGGCCAATTGCTATCGGTTTTCCTTTTCTGTCAAGGGTACAAAATTTCTCACACTGGTTTTCCTGAGGACAAACCCGACCGCAGATAGCCGGAAGGCTATTTTTCTCTTTGATTTTGCCGGCGGCTCCCCTGAAATCACCCTCCTTCATCAGCTTTATAAATGAAGGTATATCTACTCCAACGGGACAACCTTGCATACAAGGCGATTTCTTACACTGCAAACACCGGTTAGCTTCGGCAACCGCCTGTTCAACAGCATACCCCAAAACAACTTCATTAAAGTTTAAAATCCGTTCTTGAGGAAGTTGCTCTCCCGCCGGGACCCGACCTAAAATTCGCCCGTTGCCTTCACTTTTCATTTACCTTTCGCCCTCTTCCTTTTGCGCCTTACATCTGCACTCAGTTCTTTTTACATCTCTCGTTTCGTATGACTTAAGTGCTAAGTTCTCTTCCTCCAGATATATCTTTTGCCTGTTCATAAGCTCATCAAAATCGACCAGATGACCATCAAACTCCGGACCATCAACACAGCAAAATTTCGTTTCTCCGCCAACCGTAACCCTGCAGGAGCCACACATACCGGTCCCGTCAACCATTATTGAATTTAAGCTAACCACCGTCTTTATTTTGTGAGGCTCCGTTGTCTTGCAAACAAATTTCATCATTATTGCCGGGCCGATTGCAACAACCCGGTTTATTCCCTGACCACCCGCTATGAGCTCATTAAGAACATCTGTACACACCCCACAATGCCCCTTACTTCCATCATCCGTTGTAACAAAAAATTCATCGCTTATCGAACAGAGCTCATCTTCTAAAATTAACAGCTCTTTATTCCTTGCCCCAAGGATGGTAATTATTTTATTCCCAGCTTTTTTAAGCGCCTGAGCCACAGGAAGAATAACAGCGGCTCCAACCCCACCGGCTACACACGCAACCGTACCAAAATTTTCAATTTCAGATGGTCTGCCTAAAGGTCCAACAATATCCGCTATGCAATCTTCGGAAGAAAGCGATGCGAGTTGCCGAGTAGTTTTTCCAACCTCCTGAAAAACCAAAGATATACTCCCTCTCTCCTCATTAAAACCGGAGATTGTCAAGGGAATCCTCTCCCCCGATTCGTCTATCCGCAAAATCACAAACTGCCCAGCTTTAGCTTTTCGCTCTATATCGGGAACTTCAATTTCAAGACGAATAACCGACGGCGCTAAAACTTCCTTATTTAAAATTCTAAACATTTAAACAACTCCAAACTTTAAAATTCAAATTATCTCTATATATTTACGATTTAATCAAAAAAAGTCAAACAAAAAGGAAACTTTAATAATTTATAGAATTTTACAAATAAGTAATTTAATTCTTTGAAGGGAGGTAAAAAATGAAAAAATTTTTAGCATTACTCATAATCTCCACTTTGTTAATCTCTCTGGTTCTGATAGCAGGATGCGCGAAGAAGACTACAACCATAAAAACCGAAGAAGGAGACGTTAAGATAGAGAGCGAAATAGACGGAGGAAAAACCACAATAGAGACCGAGGAAGGCAAAGTAGAGATTGGAACGGAGAGCGAGATCCCCGACGACTGGCCAAGCGATATGCCCGTCTATCCAGGTGCAGAGATTCAAGGAAGCTGGGATATGACAGGGGAGGCCGGCGCAGAAAACATAGCGGTTGTCCTGATAACCCAAGATTCCGTCGACCAAGTAAAAGACTATTACAAGAAAGAGTTGCCCGCAAACGGCTGGACCATTGAAGACTCGGGCACCTTTTCCGGTAATGGAGAAACTTTCGGCGGTTTTACCATCACAAAGGGCTCTCGTAATGGGAATATCACGTTTGGAACATCCGATGAAGGAGTTACCATCACTATAGGTGTTTATAGCGAGTAACAGTGCTTTAAAAAAAACCATTCTTGCTTTGTTGAAAACTGGGGTAGGTTATGTTTGCTCAATTTCCCATTTACCACATCGACCACCCCAGCGAGCAAGAACTTCTCCATCAACTTCTATCTTTACTATTTCACAATTATTTGAACATCCCTTACAATGAAAACTGCTCGTCTTAAAATCAATGTCGGAAGTAGAAAAACCTTTAAAGGAGGATTCGATCTTGTTCCCGGCCTTCTCTTTAGCCAAAAGAGCCGCGCCAATTGCTCCCATAACACTATAATGCTTTGGAATCATTATCTCCATCCCCAGCGTTTCCTCGAAAGCCTTTTTGATTCCGAGATTCGCAGCCACCCCTCCCTGAAAAATAATTGGCGACATTAGTTCCTTGCCTTTAGCCACATTATTTAAATAATTTCTAACGAGAGACTGGCACAAACCATAAATTATATCCTCAACATGGTAGCCCATCTGTTGTTTATGAATCATATCCGATTCAGCAAAAACTGTGCACCGTCCCGCAATTTGAGCGGGGTTTTGAGACTTTAAAGCATAGTTTCCGAATTCTTCGATGGGAATCCCTATTCTTTCAGCTTGGTGATCAAGAAAAGAACCTGTGCCTGCGGCACAGACAGTATTCATTGCAAAATCAACGGCCACTCCCTCGCGAAGAATTATAATCTTTGAATCCTGTCCTCCAATTTCAAGTACCGTTTGAACGTCGGGCGCAACATGACTTGCGGCAACCGCGTGCGCGGTTATCTCGTTTTTTACAATGTCTGCACCAACAACTACCCCGCTCAAATACCTCGCGCTTCCCGTGGTGCCAGCACCATTTATAACAATCTCAGCCGGCAAAAGTTCTTTTAACTCACGAAGACCATTTTGAACTGCATGGATAGGGTCACCCATCGTTCTTCGATAAATATAAGAAACCACATTAGTTTCTTCATCGATAACTACCAAATTGGTGCTCACAGAACCAACATCAACACCAAGATATCCAATCATGGTTAACCACCTCCACTTAGCTTACAGCTAGTGTGAATTAAGAACTAAAAAATAAAAATGAAAAACTATATAGAAAAATTTAAAATTGAAAACCAAGTTCTAAAAGATAAAATTTCTAAAACGCTTTCGAAAGCTTTCTTAATTTTTAATTATCGTTTTTATTTCTACATTCTCCATTTTTCATTTCTCTCTACCCATTCCCCTCTACCCTCTACCCTTTTCCTAACAACCAACGGCTGATAGTTTCTTCTTTCTTCTGTTCCAAAGTAAATCAATAAAAGCCTCAAGCCGCGTAATTACTCCCGCTCGCCCAGTTTGCTCATCGATAATTAAAGTAAGCACGGGGATATCTAACTCTTTGCAAATTTTGGGCAATACACTCTTAGCAATTATTTCCGGCATGCACGTGAAAGGCAGAAGCTGTATAACCCCATCGAAACCCTCCTCGGCAAACTTAACAATGTGTCCCACCGTTGTTTGGCCTTCTCCGCCCACAAAGTGTGAAAGATACGGTTTCGCAGCCTTTGCTAATTCATCGCTATCTATACCCATTACAGAATTTTTTTTCGACGGGCCCATCCAATCGGTTAAATAAACTGCCCGCTCAAGATAGATTCCCTTCTGCCCCAAGTATTCTTCGATGTCAAAGTTTACATAAGGCTCTAAAAGAGCATAAAATTCTCCAACTATGCCTATTTTTAGCGGACATCTACGCAAATCTTTTTCTACCTCATTTATCAAAGACAGAGCTTTCTCCCTCGCTTCCTTTATCTCATAAGGCGTTATAGCCTCTTTAAGAACCGCAAGGCCTTTTTTGTGAGCCACCGTAGTATCCCTGGAGTTTTTCTCAAAAGCCCTCCGCTTGAGGACCTCTCTTTCAACCTCATCAATTGCAACCGCCTTTTTCCACACTATACGTACCGCTTGTAAAATTTGCCAAAGCGTTTTTTTTGAAGCAATTTTTTTACATTTTCTGGCGAAATCTTTTATGTCTGCCATTGGCGGCTCGAGCGTAATCATCTCAAAATCATATCCCATATCATGCAATATCTTATTTTGAATTTCGGCATAAAAACCAAAGCGACATGGGCCAATTCCCCCAACCATAACCACTGCATCAGCCCCAGCTTCAAGCCCTTCAATAAGGTTACCTATTGTAACTTTAAGCGGAAAGCATGCAAACTCAGGAGCATACTTAACCCCCAAATTAATTGCCTTGGTGGTTGTTTTGGGAGGTAAAACAAAATCGACATCAAGCCGCGTAAAAAGATCCGAAAGAATAATATCTAAGGTCCCCATATGCGGAAACGTTATTTTCATGATTTTTCTTTCACCGCCTTGCGCGATATCATATCCGTAAAAGCCTCGAGACGAGTAACCAATCCCGCCTCACCGCTATGTTCATCTATCACAATTGGCATAATTGGAACAGAAAATCCTTTTTCTTTTGCCTCATGCTCAATTAAAATTTGAATTAACGAATCGGGCCCACATGCAAAAGAAAGCACATAAATTATTCCATCAACAGCTCTCGTGTCAAGCCAATGGAAAACCGCCCCGACAACATCCTTTTCGTAAGTCCAAAACAGTTTTTTTTGTAAGTTTGAAACAATTTCATTAATTATTTCGGGAGAGACCATCTCCGCAGTTAAAACTCTTATATCTTTTTTCTGAAGACGCTCTATGAGATTCATGCTCACATAAGAATCGAAAATGTTGTACGGATGGCCCACAACACCAATACGAAGTGGCCCCCTGGGAGCGGGAGAAAATCTTCCCGTCAGCGCTTCATTAAGCAAATGTCCATCGTGCAAAAGATTTTCAAAAGAGTTGAGTTTATTGAGACCCTTCTGGAAAGCCATAATTATTTTAAAAACGTTTTTCGTAAAAAAGCCACCTAACTCGTAGACTGAACGGTAGAATTCCCACAAACCAAGCTTAAGATCAAACGTAGGAGAAATAATCTGCGGTAAATCAACATCGAGTGCCCGTATCATATCCGGCAACCCCAAAAATTTGGGACATGTATAGGCACCACCCTCAACACTTACTATCCGAGGCACAAAGAGCGCATTCACCTTATCTTTAAGAGAAAGAACGTGCCCGTAAAAAACTTTCACGGGCAGACAAACTTCATTTTCAGCCGCTTCTGTACCAAGATTTAAGATTCTCTTATTTGTTTGAGGAGATAAGACAACTTCCGCGCCGAGTTCGGAGAAGAACGCATCCCACAGAGGAAAATATTTATAATAAAGTAACGCCCTCGGCACCCCAATTTTCATCTGGCCCCCCACCTTAGTGAAAACACCTAAATTATAACTCCAATTCACGCAAATAAACACCTGGGAATCGCCTCAGCAAAAAAAATTTGCTATTATTACACAAAATAAACAAACGGAGAATAAATGAGAACGAGAAAAATATTTGAAATAATTGCATTAGCCGCAATCATAATTCTTGTAAGTTGGGTTTGGATAGCAAAAGAACAGACTTATGTTAAGAAACCCTACGTCAAAGAGGATACTTTGATGGACACATATGTAACTATCAAAGCTTATGGAGAAAGCAAGAGCAAGGTTAAAAGAGCGGTTGATAAAGCAATGGCGGAGATTAAGCGCATCGATGTTTTAATGAATTTTTATGATAAAAATAGCGAAATCTCAAAGATAAATAAAAAGGATGGGGCAAATCCCATAAAAATTTCTACCGATACAATGAAAATAATTTCTCTTTCCCTCGCCTATGCAGAAAAAACCGGCGGGGCATTCGACCCAACAATTGGCGCTCTGACTTCCTTGTGGGACTTTGGAAAAGAAAAAACGCCCTCCGAGTCCGAAATGGAGAAAAATTTGCCTTTGGTGGACTATCACTTTATTGAGCTAAACAAAGAAAAGGAAACAATTTCCTTGCAAAAAGAAGGAATGAAACTGGATTTTGGCGGAGCAGCTAAAGGTTATGCCATAGACAAAGCAATGGATATTTTAATAAAAGAGGGTGTAAGCGGAGCATTAATTACAACGGGGAGCACCACCAAAGTCACGAGGCTCAAAGCAAAAAAAGATCTTTGGAAAATCGGAATTCAGAACCCTCGCTTTCACGACAATGAAGAGAATGTGATGGGAATAATTTCAACCACGGATAAAAGCATGAGCACATCAGGAGATTATCAACGGTATTTCACAAAAAATAAGGTCCGTTACCACCACATTCTGAACCCAAAAACGGGGATGCCCGCACAAGAATACATAAGCGTTACCATAATAACTGACCTTGGTGCCGCCGAAGCGGATATTCTATCAACGGCGGTATTCGTGATGGGTTATCCAGAAGGAATGGACTTCATAAAACAAAATAACAACATTGAGGGGATAATAGTTACCGCAGATGGCGCAGTTCATGTTTCCCCGGGACTTAGAGAAAAAGTTGAAGATTTAAAAGCACGGATTGAAGTGTAGATTAGCTGATGGCTGATGGCAAAGAGCGCGGAGCTTAGAGTTGAGAGTTTAAAGTATGAAAAAACCAGTAAAATAAACGCCACATCATCCCTCATTTCATTCCCCTCGGGTCGGACTTCATCTCGGAGGACTCCAGTCCGAGGGAGACCCTCCGAGGTCGAGACCGGGATGACCCCGCCACAGGCCCTGGAGAAACGAAGGGGAGAAACAAAGGGTCATTTTTAGGCTTAAAAATAGGCTGCTAACAAGCAGTCAAAAGATCGACTTACAGCCTCCAGCCGTTAACCTTCAGGAAAAAAATAAAAGCTTTTTACTGATTATGGTTTTTAAAACCCCCGTGGGTCGGATAAGGCGAAACTTGAGGTCACCCCGATGAAGCGAGCGGAAGGCTGGAAAGCCCTCTACAGGCGGGCAGGCATATGGACACATTGTTTTATTTAATCACTGTCTTTTTTTTAAGAGTAATTTTTTTCTTGGTTTTAAAACACCCCGTGGCTCTCGCTTAGAGCGACTCTGAGCACGCCGTCAAACGAGTGAAACTCGAGTAGCAGCGGCAAATTGCGTGTCTGAAGGTACAAATATAGCAATTTCGCAATGAGAGAACCGACTGAGCAGGCATGAGCCGTGCCTACCGGCAGGCAGGCAATCCAGAGCTGTTACCCACCCACAAAAAATAAATCTTGGGCGAGTAAGAAAATGAACAAATCAATCATCTAAACTTTTTTCAATTGCTTCGCTTTAAAGCGTACACACCGGGTAAACCAGTGGTTTATAGCACTAAGAAATGCCCGATATCAATATATTGATATCGGGCATAGCAAAGAGTAATTTTTAGAAACCAACTATTCCTTTTCCATCTCCGGCGTATATTTACCATAACGAGCAGCACCGTTAAGTTTGGCGCGTTTCAGCAATGCGGCTTGCGCGGCCGGAACATTTTCCTTTTTACCCAGCCATGCCTGAAGCGCTGGTTGCTGCAAGGCGCGGCCGTAGGAGAAGGAAAGTTCCCAAGGTTGATTGGGATAATTCGCGTTCATAGCATTCAGATTGGCGGTGGATTCTTCCGGACCTTGACCACCGGAAAGAAAATTGATGCTGGGTACAGCCGCCGGTACGGTGCGACGCAATTGTTTGACGGTGTTTTCCGCCACCTTTTCCGGACTGGCCTTCGGTGCATTCTCCTTGCCGGGAACCACCATGCTGGGTTTAAGAATAGTGTATTCCAAAATCACGCTGTAACGGTGCAGAGCGTGATAGATAGCATGCTGCACAGCCTCGGTTACTTCAAAACAGCGCTCAATTGTGTGTTCGCCGTCGATCAACACTTCCGGTTCCACGATGGGAACGATACCGACTGACTGACAAATAGCAGCGTAACGGGCCAGTACTTCGGCATTGGCTTCAATGCCAAGGCGTCCGGGATTATGGGTATCGATGGGGTAAACCTCGCGCCATTTAGCGAAACGCGCTCCTTGTTCTTTGTACACTTTGAGACGTTCACCGAGATTGTCGAGACCTTGGATAATAAGATCACCGGGGGAATTTACCAAAGGAATTTTACCCTTATCCACTTTAACACCGGGGACGATACCTTGACTTTCCGCCACCTCCGGAAGCAAAGTGCCATCGTCGCTCTTCTGAGTCAAAGTTTCCTCAAACAAAATGATACCGCTGACATAGTCACCAAGGTGAGGTGTGGTCAATATTAAACTGCGCCAAGCACGCCGATTTTCCTCGGTCGGTTCCACGCCAATGGACTTGAAGCGTTTGGTGATGGTGGGCTGACTCTCGTCCGCGGCCAAAATTCCCTTGCCTTTCTGCACCATATCTTCAATAGTGCTCTGCAAATCCGTCTGAATACTCATAGTTTGTTCCCTCCCGTATTGAAATTTATATTTTATTATATCTCTTATTATAATTAATGTTTTGATATGTTATCGACCTTTAGGTTTTTATCTTTAGTTTAAATTTAATTTTATTTTCCCAAAATTGTGATCTTTGAACCGTTAAACCAACAAGGCTAGGATTTATGTAGCTATCTATCTGGTGTTTTTTTATTGATTTTTCTGACAATTAAGTATTTTGCAGGCATTTATTTTTTTCAGTTTTTTTCTTTAACATGTAAAACAATTTCCGACTTAAAGCAAAATTTTAAACCAGGAAGATTGCAACTGACCGTTGCGTGCCAACCAAAAGCAATCAACGTCCGAATTGATCTCTATAAGTCATTTTGACCTCTCGTCTTCCGTAGAGCTTGTTCTGTTGAAAAAAAACGGGGATTGACGCAACCCAACTCAAGCTATCGGCCACGTTAACATTGCTCTCATTATGGAGAATAGACTAACTACACACCGATAACCCTATTCGGCTTTTAAGATTCAAACGAGATTATCTTTTAATTTTTTTGTGATAATCTTGAAGTGATTTTACCTTAACACTCTCGTTTTCAAGATACGCCGCGATGCCTTCAGCAGCTGCTTTGGCAGCAGCCGTCGTGGTTATGTAGGGTATTTTGTATTTTATTGCTGCTTTTCTTATATATGAATCGTCATGTTTGCCGCTTTTCCCCATGGGCGTGTTTATTATGAGATTTACTTCCTTGTTGTGGATTTCATCAAGGAGATTTGGTCTTCCTTCATGCATTTTTTTGACAACCATCGCTTCTATCCCGTTTTTAACAAGAAAATTGTGTGTTCCTTCTGTAGCTAATACCTTAAAACCTAATTTAGCTAATTTTTGCGCAACACCACATATTGCTTCTTTGTCTTTGGGCGCAACAGTAATTAAAACCGTTCCTTCTGTTGGTAATCTCTGCCCTGCTTCATCTTCGACTTTAAAGAAAGCAAGCCCAAATGAATCGGCTATACCAAGAACCTCTCCTGTCGACTTCATCTCAGGCCCGAGAACAGGATCAACCTCAAAAAACACGTTGAAGGGAAACACTACCTCTTTTACGCCAACATGATTATATTTGCGCTTCTTTAAGTTCAAATCCTTTAATTTCTTACCGATTATTAACTGTGTCGCAATTTTTGCCATTGAAATCCCCGTCACTTTTGAAACCAACGGCACAGTGCGGGAAGCTCTTGGATTCGCCTCTAAGATGTAGACAGTGTCATTATGGATAGCATACTGGATGTTCATTAGGCCTACAACATCAAGCTCTATCGCAATCTTTTTGGTATATTCCTCTATCGTTTTGACGTGTTTTTCGGGTATGGATATTGGGGGTATCGCACACGCACTGTCACCAGAATGTATGCCTGCAAGCTCTATGTGTTCCATTAAAGCAGGAACAAAAACGTCTTCTCCGTCCGCAAGAGCATCTGCCTCTGCTTCTATTGCATTTTCAAGAAACTTGTCTATTAGTATTGGACGGCCGGGAGATATTTCAACGGCGGCATTCATATAATCCGTAAGCATGGCGTCATCATAAACAATTTCCATCCCTCTGCCACCTAAAACATATGAGGGCCTAACCATGAGAGGATATCCTATCTTCTTTGCAACATTCAATGCCTCTTCAAGTGCAGTTACAGTATCACTTGCCGGCTGAGGAATCCCAAGTTTTGTCATCACTTCTTTGAACCTTTTTCTGTCCTCTGCAAGGTCAATGCTTTCAGGAGAAGTCCCCAAAATTGTCACTCCAGCAGCCTCCAGCTCTTTGGCAATATTAAGCGGAGTTTGCCCCCCAAACTGCACAATCACTCCAATTGGTTTTTCTTTGCCGTATATACTTAATACATCTTCAACGGTTAAGGGCTCAAAATACAGCTTATTGGAAGTATCATAATCCGTGGATACAGTCTCCGGATTGCAGTTGACCATTATTGACTCATACTCTTCATTTTTCAAGGTAAGTGCAGCATGCACACAAGTGTAATCAAACTCAATCCCCTGCCCAATCCTGTTTGGCCCACCACCGAGAATCATAACCTTGCGATTTGAGCTAACCGGAACCCTATCCGAAGCATTATATGTCGAGTAATAATAGGCTGCATCCGCACCACTAACCGGTACAGGTTCCCACGCCTCCACTTTACCAAGCTCAATTCTTCGTTTCCTAATCTTTTCTTCTGAAATATCTAAAATCTGACCCAAATATTTATCAGCAAAACCGTTTTCTTTCGCTTTAACCAATAATTTATCGGGAAGTTCTTTGTTTTTATATTTAAGTATCTCCTCTTCAAGCCCTACAAGTTCTTTCATCTGCTCAATAAACCAGGGCTTTATGTAGGTCTTCTTGTACATTTCTTCAACAGTCATGCCTTTACGTAATGCTTCATACATTATAAATTGTCTTTCCGACGTTGGATTATCAAGCATCTTTTTGAGTTCATCGAGAGGCAATTCATGGTAGTTTTTTGCAAACCCCAATCCGTACCTGTTTCGCTCCAATGACCTTATCGCTTTTTGGAGAGCTTCCTTATATGTTTTCCCGATACTCATTACTTCTCCAACAGCCCTCATCTCCGTGCCCAACTTGTCTTTGGCCCCGGGAAATTTTTCAAAAGCCCACCTTGCAAATTTAACAACGACATAATCGCCGGAAGGAGTATATTTATCAAGGGTCCCCTCGCGCCAGTAAGGAATTTCTTTAAGTGTCTCTCCCCCAGCCAACCTTGAAGAAATATACGCTATTGGAAAACCGGTAGCCTTCGATGCCAATGCAGACGACCGTGAGGTCCTAGGATTTATTTCAATTACAACTATTCTGCCATCTTTTGGATTGTGTGCAAACTGAACGTTTGTCCCGCCAATGACGCCAATAGCTTCCACTATTTTATATGAATAGTCCTGTAATTTTTTCTGAACTTTTTCCGATATCGTGAGCATCGGCGCAACACAAAAAGAATCTCCTGTATGAACACCCATCGCATCTACGTTTTCAATAAAGCAAACGGTAATTTTGTTGTTTTCTGAATCCCTTACCACTTCAAGTTCAAGTTCTTCCCATCCAATAACTGCTTCCTCTATTAAAATCTGACCGATAAGACTTGCAGAGATTCCCCTGTTTGCAATCATTTTAAGCTCTTCCTCATTATAGGTTATTCCACTGCCCATTCCGCCCATGGTGTAGGCGGGCCTCACAACAACGGGATAACCAAAATTCTTGGCAATTTTTAACGCTTCCTCCATACTGTATGCCGGCTCACTTCCGGGCATCGGAATACCAAGCTTGTTCATCGTTCTTTTAAACTCGATCCGGTCCTCTCCTCTTTCGATGGCATCAGCTTGTACTCCGACTATCTTGACATTGTGTTTCTTGAGAATTCCTCTTTTGGAAAGTTCCGCCGAAAGATTGAGGCCGGTTTGCCCACCAAGATTTGGTAGCAAGGCATCTGGTTTTTCTTTTTCGATGATTCTTTCTATGGTTTCAATGGTTAGAGGCTCAATATAAGTTGAATCTGCCATTTCAGGGTCTGTCATAATGGTGGCAGGATTGGAATTGACTAAAACAATCTTGTAACCCATTGACCGAAGAGCTTTGCAAGCTTGGGTTCCGGAATAATCAAACTCACAGGCCTGACCGATAACTATCGGCCCTGACCCGATTATCAATACTTTGTCTATACCTTCAATTTTTTTCTTGCTTTGTCCGTTATTTTGCATGCATTCTCTTTATTCGCTTTACTCTTATCTTTTCCCTATAAAATTATTGAATTTTTTTTCAAAAAACCCATTTATTTATAATACGAAAACTGTCAGGAGGCAATACAAAACAACAAATCCGAATATCTTTAAAAACATGACCTCTGGTTTTGCCCACCAAAATATTTCAATTTTTTCATTGCTGATCCAGAGAATTTTAGTCAATTTGGTCGATTAGACAAACTTATCCTGTCTTCGACTCTGAGGGATGAGCCCTCAGGCTCAGATTCGAATGAGAGTAAAATCGAAGGATTGGGTTTCTCAAGTTATTCAAGTTTGTCAGGCCTGGCCCTACCCTCCCTTATAGAATTCTCCTTCAGTCATTCGCTTGACCCCGTCTCTTTGCTAACTAATTTTTCTACCCTTCTAAATTTAAACTTACTCTTAAAGCTTGATTGGTTTGAGTAAGTCGTTCTGTGTCGAGCTCGCCCAATCTCTTAATTAGCCTGCCTTTATCAATGGTCAATAGTTGAGCCAGATTAACCATAGAGTCTTTATCTAATCCGGCTGAACCCTTGGGAATAAAAACGGTTACGGGGTAAACCCTGATTGTAGTCGTGATTGCAGCAGCTATAGTAGTTGAGCTGTACTCATTGCCAACATCATTTTGGATAATGAGGGCCGGGCGAATTCCCTTTTGCTCGCTTCCTCGTCCGGGATTGAAATTTACCAACCATATCTCTCCGCATTTAGGAAAGCTGCTACTTTTCATCCATGGCCTCGCTTCCATAATATATTATCTCTTCGGCTACTTTTAAGTTTTCTTCGGCCATGGCCCGATAACCGGTCTTTAATGACTCTTCAAGCTGCTTTTTTCTAAAAACCTTTATGGCTTCTTCAACCAAAGCGCTCCTACTAAGCTTGCGATTCTTTGCTTCCTCATCCAATTTTTTAACCAAATCACGCTCAACGGTGACCGTAAACTTAACTTTTGTCCCCACCATTTTCACCTCCAAATTATCATACCAATTATATATCCCTATGGTATGATAATCAAGAAGATAATTTAACTCAATCTTTATTGCTTACAAATTTCATAGCAAGTAAAAGTTTCTTTAAAACAAAATGCAATTAGTTTTTTAACCCCACATCTTCATATATCCAACAATGGTTCGTATAAATATTTTGCCCTATCAGAAAATCAACGATTCATAATATAAATTTTTTTTAGTCCAAGGAGAGTTAAATTGGAATTCACTTCATCTATGGTCTCACATTCACCCGTAATCAAGTTAGCCAACCCTCCTGTGGACACAACGGTGGGATTGTCTTTCATTTCTTGTTTCATTAAGTTAACGATTCTGTCCACTTGACCGGCGAAGCCAAACATTATCCCGGCCTGTAAACTTTCCACGGTGTTCTTCCCAATAATTTTTCGAGGAATTTTAAGATCAACCCGAGAAAGTTTTGCCGCCGCTTCGAAAAGAGCTTCAGAAGATATCTCAATACCCGGGGCAATAGCTCCTCCAACATACTCACCCTTGCTTGAGATAGCATCAAATGTTGTCGCCGTTCCAAAATCAACAACTATCACGGGCCCACCGTAAATATCGTAGGCGGCCACAGCATTTACAATCCTATCAGCGCCGACTTCGCGAGGATTATCATATAGGAGAGGTATCCCCGTTTTTATCCCGGGGCCTACTATGGTTGCTTTTAAGTTGAGAACGTTTTTAACCATCTCATCCAAAGAAGCAGTACAATGAGGCACAACTGAAGAAATAACCACCGCATCGATATCTCTCAAACTAAGACTTCGAAGGCTTAATAAATTGACTAAAGTTACAGCCAATTCGTCGGCTGTTTCTTCTTTATTCGTCGAGATGCGCCAACTGCAACAAAGATTATCCCCTTTAAACACACCGAAATTAGTTTGCGTATTTCCAACATCAACCGCTAAGAGCATATCAATCTCCTTTATCTAATTTATTTTTAAATTATATCAGATACCGATTAACGAGTAGAGCGTGGAGCCCCACGGCTAAAGCCGTGGCACCTCCAGCGCTTGCGGCGGAACCCGCCGAAGCTAACCCTCCTTCGCTAAAGCTACGGAGGGTTACCCACCTCATACACATTCATTCACGGGTAAACCCGTAGCTTTTTCTGCGAAGGCGGGTAAAAAGGGCTGTTAGCTTTCGCTAACAGCCCTTAGGTGCCTATTGAAAGTTATATTTTCTATTCTTCAATGATTCTCATTGCTTCTTTTCGATAAGCATCCATCACGTAAGGAATCCCGGAAACTTTGGCTGCTTCTTCGGTTAATGACATAAGGTCGCTTCGTGAAATGCTTGGTATGTTAAAGTTACGACTTCCGGCCATCAATTGCTGCAAACCAACCTTTAATTTATCAGCAAAGGTGTATATCGCAATCGCCCCAAGAGGCATTTCGTCAACCTCTTTGCCAAATTTTTTCTTTAAAGTCTCGTAGCAAACAAAGATTTCTTCTTTGGTTGCGCCAAACTTAGATATGGTTTTCGGAAGCGCTTCTTCTTTGAGCCATGCGTCTACGTTCTTCCCAACAAAACCGGGAATCATCAACGCGCGACCCATACAAATGGCTTTAACATGAGGTGACCCCATAGCAAGCACTTTAAAGATATGATCTTCGGTGCTAAATCCACCGGCGATAGCAATATCCGGCACATACTCTCCGTTTTCAGCAAGCTTGGTGCAAAGTTCATGAGCCATGCACTGTATATAAAATGTCGGAACACCCCACTCTTCCATCATTCTCCAGGGACTCATTCCCGTTCCACCAGGAGCACCATCGATGGTTAAAAGATCAATTTTTGCTCGAGAAGCCCATTTAATGGCCATGGCAAGTTCGCGCATTGGATAAGCGCCTGTCTTTAAGGTAACCCGCTTTGCCCCGAGAGAACGCAACCTCGCAACCCCTTTCATGAACCCTTCTTCATCGACAAAACCGAGACGAGAATGCCTTTCAAATTGACGTAACGCACCATCTTTGAAAGCAGCTTGGTTTTCGGGGAGTAAAGGATCGGGAGTAATTAAGTAACCCCTCTTTTGTAATTCAAGGGCACGGTCAAGACTGTTCAGTTTAATTTCGCCACCGATACACTTTGCGCCCTGTCCCCATTTAAGCTCAACAGTTTCAACACCAAGTTTGTCGATTACGTATTCATCTACTCCAAGGCGAGTATCCTCCACATTCATTTGAACAAGGACGTCCCCATAACCCTCGTGATAACGACGATATTGTTCAATTCTTCTCTCCATATCCGGAGACTTTGTAACTTTACCTTTTTTGTCCCTTTCAAGTTGAGGGTCAATTCCGCATACATTCTCACCGCATACTAATGTTATCCCACTTATAGCAGCACCTATAGCAAAGTGCTCCCAGTTTTTTCTCGCAATTTCAGTGGAACCCAAAGCACCGGTAAACACGGGCACCTTCATCTTCACCTTATTCTCGTAACCAAATTCCGTTTCCGTATTCACCATGGGAAAGAGAGTGTTATCCGGATTTCCTTCTTCGCCTTCAGGAAGGCCTTTAGCTCCAAGCGCATAGCCCTGTATGTTTAGATGAGAATAATCGATTGGATAATCCTTATCTCCCCCGGCAGTAATTTCACCAAAGGGCCCCGGGTAAATAACCTCTCTGCCGCGAAAAGATGCCTTAAAAACCTCACAGTTACCTTTACATCCATCGATACAGCGAGTGCATAAACCTGAGCCGGGCACAACACTTCTTGAACGATTTGAAGTTTCGGTTACATCATTAGCATTTGGCCTCTGTAAATTCATTTAAAATCCTCCTCTTAATTAAAGTTAAATAAATTATCTTACTTTTTTAAAGACGCTACCCGGAATTTCACCCCCTGCTATATCTTATAATTGGCTAAAATAAACCCCAAAAACTTTTGAGCTCCTTGAAATCAACCATCGTACTCATCGCTCTACTTCCGGTTTCCATACCAACTTCCTCAAGTGCAGCGATAGGGTTTAACCCCCCAGCTACAACTATTCCTACCCTATTGCTTCCGACAGACATTTCTAAAACCGGTTGGCTTGGCCTGCCTACCGCCAGAACACCATAAATCCCAATTTGCTTTAACTCCTCCACGACTTTATTAACACCTGTAAGAGCAATAGCTGAAACTTCCCGAAAACCGGCTAATATTTTTCCGCTGCCCGTTAAAGCCGTCTCTCGCACACTGGTCATCTGGCTCTTTATAAAAATTTCCAGCGGGTCCAGAGAAGAGCCTTCATAGGTAATAAGCTCTGTAAATCGATAGGGACGAAAATCTTTCATTTGAAGAATAGCTCCGAATTTCGAATCAACGGGAATGCCTGCTTTGATTAAAACTCCGTTTAAAGTAATGCTGCAGATTGTTCCAAAACCAACTTTACCGGGGGGAACCTCAACCTCTCCTAACTTTTCGTTTTCATGCGCTACAGCCACCAAATCGCTTGTACAAAGCTTAGCTTTAAAAACATCTTTCATTACCCTAAGAGCTTTCTTATAATCACCTTTATCCAGCAAAGAAACATTCATTACAATTTTGCCTTCCTTGTTCTTAAGGTCAAGCGATGTAAGATAAGAAAGAGTGTCAATTTTAGCACTCACCAAACCAACTTTGTCTGAAACTAATGCATTATTGAGTTCCTCTATCCCTTTTTCTGTAATCAGTCGCCCTTCTTTGCCAATCCCTTTAGTGAGGCCCCTTTCATCCATCAATTTAAGATGATATCTAACCGCCCGTTCAGAAAGGTCGATGCCAAAATCTTTAAGGCGTCTGGAGATAATGCTTGCACCAAGAGGATCTGTCTCTTTACTTAAAATCTTCAAGATATTAATAATTTTTCTTTCAACATCTCTATCCATTTTATCACCTACGGTAATCGGTTACCGATAACCTATCAAAGTTGGCTAAAGTTGTCAACAAAATTTCTGAATATTTTTAACTTGCTCATAAAATTAAGGTAGTTTAGAATTAATACAATTAACGCACCAAAAATGGAGGAGACATGCAAAGCAAATTAAACGAAGATGTGATAAAAAAAATTAAAGATAAAAAAATAAAATTTATATATCTTTGGTTCACAGATGTTTTGGGCTTTTTGAAAAGTTTTTCTATCACTGTTGAGGAACTTGATAAAGCAATAACCGAAGGGATGGGCTTTGACGGCTCCTCTATTCAGGGCTTTGCAAGAATTCAAGAAAGCGACATGATAGCAATGCCCGACCAGTCAACACTTCAAATC
>JGI24025J20009_10000540_pt1 | contig 29305 bp, 31 predicted proteins | sample Cruoilmetagenom3_FD_20009 | JGI IMG/M metagenome (IMG submission 20009) | reverse complement strand
GACAAATCAAGCTGCTCGGCCTGCTGCCCTGCAAGCCGCCGCCATTCATAGGAAAGCAGCAAAACCGATTGAGCCAAATTGAGCGAGGCGAAGGCCGGATTAACCGGCACGGATATAAACGCATTGGCTTGCACAATATCTTCATTTGCGAGCCCCGCTCTCTCGGGGCCGAACAAGATACCGACCTTTTGGCCACCATCGATTAACTGGCGTGCATGTTGCATTGCCCGTTCGGGTGTCATTACGACCTTGGTCAGGTCTCGTTTGCGGGCCGTGGTGGCAAATACGAAATTAAGATCTCCGATAGCCTCGGTTGTTGTATCGGTATGTTGAATCTGGTCGAGCACCCTGCCCGCGCCAGAGGCCATGGCCACAGCCTTCGAGTTTGGCCACCCGTCACGGGGCGCGACAAGGCGCATCCTGTCCAACCCGAAGTTCCACATGGCGCGCGCCGCGGCGCCAATGTTTTCACCCATTTGTGGTTTAACCAGAATTATGGCGGGGGTTGGTCCCTGCCAGCCTTCATCTAGCCCGTGATCTGTGCCTGACATATTTTTATCCAAAAGTGCTTTGCCGCGTGATACGATGAAGCGGAACCAGATGCAAATGGAGAAACCGATGGCCTATGAGGAAGGACACGCCGAGATTATGCGTGAGTTGCTCACGGATATTGACGGTATTAGTGAGCGCAAAATGTTTGGTGGGTTATGTTTTATGCAAAACGGCAACATGCTTTGCGGGGTCCATAAGGAAGGCGGTATGTTTAGGGTAGGCAAAGAGAACGAAGAGGCCGCACTAGAGGTTAATGGCGTTGATCCGCTCAGTTTTACGGGTCGAAAAATGGGCGGCATGGTGGATATTTCTGACAATACGTTTGCGGATGAGGAAGCGCTCCGGGCACTTTTGAAGCTGTCAAACAGCTTTATGGGGCAGATGCCGCCGAAGTAATGCGTATACTATTGTATACTGCCCTTTCAATTTGCAGCGATATGGCGTAAAAGCATCCGAATCTTTCTAATTCAGGGGGCAGAAATGGCCAAAATTAAAGTCGAAAACCCGGTTGTCGAGCTAGATGGCGACGAGATGACCCGCATCATCTGGCAGTTTATCAAAGACAAGTTGATCCTGCCTTATCTTGATATTGACCTAAAATATTATGATCTAGGCATGGAAAGTCGCGACGAAACCGATGACCAGATCACCATCGACGCCGCCAACGCGATCAAAAAATACGGCGTGGGCGTGAAATGCGCCACGATTACGCCCGACGAGCAACGGGTTGAGGAATTTGGCCTCAAGAAAATGTGGAAATCTCCAAACGGTACGATCCGCAATATTTTGGGTGGGGTGGTTTTTCGTGCGCCTATTATCTGCCAAAATGTGCCACGCTTGGTGCCCGGCTGGACAGATCCGATTGTNATCGGTCGTCACGCCTTTGGCGATCAGTATAACGCGACAGATTTCCGCTTCCCCGGCCCGGGCAAGCTCAGCATGAAATTTGTGGGCGAAGACGGCACTGTGATCGAAGAAGAAGTGTATGACGCGCCCTCTTCCGGTGTTTTCATGGGCATGTATAACCGCGATGACAGCATCCGCGATTTCGCGCGGGCCTCCATGAACTATGGCCTCAAAATGGGGTGGCCGGTTTACCTTTCCACTAAAAACACCATTTTGAAAGCTTATGATGGTCGGTTTAAAGACCTGTTTCAGGAAATCTTTGACGAAGAATTTGCCGACAAATTCGCTGAAGCCGGTATCACATATGAACACCGCCTGATCGATGATATGGTCGCTTCGGCCATGAAGTGGTCTGGCAAATTTGTATGGGCCTGCAAAAACTATGACGGTGATGTGCAGTCGGATACGGTAGCGCAGGGCTTTGGCTCTCTGGGATTGATGACCTCGATTCTGATGACTCCAGACGGGCAAACGGTTGAGGCCGAAGCCGCGCATGGCACCGTAACCCGCCACTATCGCCAGCATCAGAAAGGCGAAGCCACTTCGACCAACTCGATTGCTTCCATTTATGCTTGGACCGGCGGCCTTAAGCACCGGGCCAAGCTTGATGAAAATACCGAGCTAATGAATTTTGCCGAAACGCTGGAAAAGGTGATCGTGGACACGGTTGAAGATGGCCACATGACAAAAGATCTCGCGCTTTTGGTTGGGCCAGACCAGAAATGGTTGACGACCGAAGGTTTCCTTGAAAAAATCGACTCAAACCTACAAATAGCTCTGGCATAATTTGCCACCTAGATATCTAGTTATGGGGCGCCAAATTCGGGCGCCCCTTTTTTATGGAGATTTCGGATGCCGATGCATTATGTCTATCTAACGATTGCCGTTATAACCGAAATTATCGGCACTCTTGCCCTTCAGGCCTCGTATCAATTTACGAAATTCTGGCCAACGGTCATTGTCGTTATTGCATATGCGGCAACATTTTATTTTATGTCGATCACGCTGAAATACATGCCGGTTTCGATTGTCTACGCTATCTGGTCTGGCCTTGGTATATTCTTTTTAGCACTCATCGGATGGTTCTGGCTCAAACAACCGCTCGACTTTGCCGCCATCGCCGGGCTTGCGCTGATTGTTGCGGGCGTTGTTGTCATTAACCTGTTTTCAAACAGCGCCACACATTGAGGCTTTGCGGCTTTCGCAAATCGGCCATTCAAATATTGGCAAATTGCGTCTTTCAACCAAGCCGCTAAATCGACGAATAACGCCCGCTATACACCTTCAACAAAGGTATATTCACGCTCTGCCGATGGTAGGCCGTGGCTAAGGGCTTCCTGATATTCAGGCGAATGATAGAAAGCTTTTGCAGTCTCCCAATCGGTAAACCGGATGATAACGTTGCGCGCCCGTCCGGCACCCTCCATGTGAAGGCACTCACCACCACGGGCCAGAAACTCCCCGCCATATTGGGCCACTGCCGGCCCTGCGATGGCGGCATATTTTGCGTATTCTTCCGCGTCGGTTACATCCACATGGACCATTGCATAAACTGCCATTTTCAAGCCTCCAAAAAGTTAACTACAGCAGCGATAGCGCCGTCTGCATTTTCCACACTGGCACCACCGGCCTGCGCCATATCGGGGCGACCACCGCCCCCCTTCCCACCAAGTTCACCAGCCGCAATCCGCACAATGTCTACGGCCGAAATGTCGAAACCGTCAACCCCAGCCGCAATGGCAGCTTTGCCACCGGTATCTGCGATCAAAAGGACAATACCTTTACCGAGCCGCGCTTTGTGTTCGTCAATCAGCCCACGTAAGTCTTTGCCCGAAACACCTTCAAGCTTTTGCGCGAGGAACGGCATTCCGTTGATTTGTTTCACACTAACTTCGGCCTGCCCGCTACCCGCCATCGCGACCTGTTTACGGACATTGGCAAGCTCGTTTTGCAGTTGTTTGCGCTCGTCCAACAGGGCTTTGATACGTTCCGGCAATTGCTCAGGCGTTGATTTCATCACGGATGAGGCCTTTGAAAGCGCTGTTTCGTTTTTGGCCACATAAGCCAATGCGCCCTCGCCCGTCAGAGCTTCGATGCGCCGCACGCCGCTGGCCGAGGCAGCTTCCGAGACCAGCTTGAACACACCGATCTCACCAAGGCGCGCCACATGCGTGCCGCCGCACAATTCAAGGGAATAGGTGTGACCATCTATCCCCTTTGAAGAATCCGGCAGTTCCCCCATGGAAACCACGCGCACTTCGTCTCCATATTTTTCGCCAAAGAGCGCCTGTGCACCCAAATCACGCGCTGCGTCGGGTGTCATGATCCGGGTTTCGACCGGGCTGTTTTGACGGATGTATTTATTTACTTCCTGCTCCACTCTGCTCAGTTCATCCTGGCTCACGGCTTTGGCGTGGCTAAAATCAAAGCGCAGGCGATTGGCCGCGTTGAGCGAACCGCGCTGCGCTACGTGGGTGCCAAGCACATTCCGGAGCGCTTCATTGAGCAGATGGGTTGCCGAGTGGTTGGCGCGAATGGCACGTCTGTTGGCGTGGTCAACCTTTAGCTCCGCAGGTTGCCCGACCTTGATTTCTCCCTCAATCACTTCGCCAATATGGGCGAAAACGCCCGCGTGTTTCCTGACATCGGTGATTTTAACCTTGCCGGTTTCGGTGATAATCACACCTTTGTCGCCAACCTGTCCCCCGGACTCGGCGTAAAATGGAGTTTGGTTCAGGGCGACAGATACTTTGCCATCTGCCGAGTCTTCGGACTTGCCATCCACAACAATCGCCACAATATTGCCCTCGGCTTCCTCTTCGATATAGCCGATAAACTCACTTGTGCCGTGGCTGTCTACCACATCAAACCATACGCTTTCATCGGCAGTCGCGCCTGACCCCGTCCAGGCTGCACGGGCTTTGGCTTTTTGTTCGGCCATGGCGGAATCGAAACCAGCAGTATCTACGGTTCGCTTTTTTTCCCGAAGGGCATCTTGGGTGAGATCAAGCGGAAAACCGTATGTGTCATAGAGTTTAAAAGCCGCTTCGCCGGGCAATGGTGCGCCATCAGAGAGCTTGTCAAGCTCACTATCCAGCAGTTTGAGGCCGCGATCGAGCGTAGACTGGAAGCGTGTTTCTTCAAGCTCCAGTGTTTCTTCGATCATGCTCTGGGCCTGCCCAAGCTCGGGGAAAGCCTGCCCCATTTGGGCCACCAGTGCCGGTACAACCTTGTGCATAACCGGCTCGCGGGCACCAAGCAGATTGGCGTGGCGCATGGCGCGGCGCATAATGCGGCGCAGCACATAACCACGCCCCTCATTCGAGGGCAGCACACCATCGGCAATCAGGAAAGAGGTTGAACGGAGGTGGTCAGCCATGACACGCAGATGTATATTACCGTCTCCGTCAGGGTCTGAATTGGTAGCATGGGCGGCGGCCTCGATCAGGTCGCGAAATAGATCAGTTTCATAATTGTCATGTTTGCCCTGCATAACGGCCCCGATGCGCTCGAGCCCCATTCCGGTATCAATGCTCGGCTTCGGAAGGTCTGAGCGAGAACCGTCCTCATACTGCTCGTATTGCATAAAAACGAGATTCCAGATTTCAATAAACCGGTCGCCGTCTTCATCTTTGGAGCCGGGAGGGCCGCCCCAAACTTTATCACCGTGATCATAAAAGATTTCAGAGCAAGGGCCACATGGGCCTGTAGCTCCCATTGACCAGAAATTATCGTCGGTCGGGATTCGAATAATCCGGTCATCCGACAAGCCGGCGTATTTCTTCCAGATATCGGCAGCTTCATCGTCTGTATGATAAACCGTGACCAGAAGTTTACTTTTATCCAAGCCAAGCTCTTTGGTCAGCATATCCCACGCAAAAGGAATGGCCTCTTCCTTGAAATAATCACCAAAGCTGAAATTCCCGAGCATTTCGAAAAACGTGTGGTGACGTGCGGTGTAACCGACATTGTCGAGGTCATTATGTTTGCCACCGGCGCGCACGCATTTTTGCGACGTTACCGCGCGCTGATAGTCACGCTTTTCGAGCCCCGTAAATACATTTTTAAACTGCACCATACCGGCGTTGGTAAACATCAAGCTCGGGTCGTTGCGAGGCACGAGGGAGGAACTATCAACCGCTGTGTGGCCACTGGCAACAAAGGAATCGATAAACATGCTACGAATTTCATTAATGCTGGCCATGGGACCTCTACTTCATCAATTGGCTTTAAAAAAAGCTCTATCGCGAAGCGGCGGGGCTGTCCACAGGGCAAAATGAAATTAGGGGAATCCCTGAAGGATCACTCCAAGGATTAGTCTTCAAGGACTTCATTTTCGGAGCCGTCAAAATCCAGTCCGTGAGCGGCCCGGATTTTATCTTCGATTTCATAAGCGACGTCTGGGTGCTCCTTCAGGAAAGTTTTGGAATTTTCCCGCCCCTGCCCTATCCGCTCGTCACCATATGAGAACCATGAACCGGCTTTGCCAACGATTCCGAGCTTTACGCCCATATCAAGCAACTCGCCGGTTTTCGAGATCCCTTCCCCAAACATGATGTCAAATTCGACCTGCTTAAAAGGTGGCGCGACTTTGTTTTTAACGACCTTAACACGGGTCGAATTGCCAACAACATCGTCGCGGTCTTTCAGGGAGCCAATCCGGCGGATATCAAGCCGGACCGACGAATAAAACTTGAGCGCGTTGCCGCCCGATGTGGTTTCGGGCGAGCCAAACATAACACCAATTTTCATGCGAATCTGGTTTATGAAAATTACCATACAGTTTGAGCGACTAATCGCACTGGTCAGCTTACGCATGGCCTGAGACATCAAACGCGCCTGTGCCCCCATCTGGTAGTCACCCATATCACCTTCGAGCTCGGCTTTCGGGGTGAGCGCGGCCACGGAGTCGACCACCACAAGAGAAACCGCGCCGGAACGAACCAGTGTCTCGGTAATTTCAAGTGCTTGCTCACCAGCATCCGGCTGCGAGATCAAAAGTTCATCCAGATCAACCCCCAAATTTTTGGCATATTTTGGATCAAGCGCATGCTCGGCATCAACAAAAGCACATACACCGCCCTTTTTCTGCTGCTCGGCAATAACATGAAGGCTTAGCGTGGTTTTGCCCGAGCTTTCAGGACCATAAATCTCGATAATCCGTCCCATTGGCAAGCCGCCTATGCCAAGCGCGATATCGAGGCCAATAGAACCAGTCGAAACCGACTCGATATCGGCAACCGGGCTATTTTGCCCGAGCTTCATTATCGAGCCTTTACCAAAGTTTCGTTCAATCTGACCAAGTGCCGATTCGAGGGCTTTGTTCTTATCCATATTACGCTTGCTACCTAAATCCAGAAGTGTGTCAGCCATGTTTAAAACCCTTATCTCATATCCGGCCCACAGGGGCAATGAACGTTACGTTCTCTTAATGTTCTATAGGACCATAACGAGAACATTTCAATTAAAATTTTAGTAATTTCATTATTTGCGATAAATCTTTAGGAATAGTGAATGCAACAACATTAAAATCGACGGTAGCCATTTTTGGTCAAACGGCTAGGCGATACTAGTTTGAAGCCAACCTTGCGCTTACATTTTCTGTCAGATCGGAAAGCGAGAAAGGTTTTTGCAGAAAGTAGGCGTCTTTTATATCCGGTTTTCCGTCTTCAAATGCATCTTCCGCATAGCCTGACATAAATATGATTCGGGTTTCGGGATGGTCTTTCAAGGCTTCTCTTACCCATGTGGGGCCGTCTTTCCCCGGCATGATGATATCTGAAATATAGAGGTCATAGGCATCGCCATTGAGATTTATCAGATTGAGCGCGGCTTCACCGCTCTCGGCCTCGTCAACCTCGTAACCGCGCATTCTTAGGGCGCGGGCAGCGAATGACCTCACAGGGTCTTCATCTTCAACCAATAGTATTTTGCCCACACTTTCCTTAAGTTCAAGTTCGGTACTCTCCACCTTGTCCGGTTCTGGCTCTGATTGAATTCTGCCAGCATAGCTCGGCAGAAAAATAGTGAAATCCGTTCCGGAACCGGCAATACTTTCCACGAACACAAAACCACCGGTTTGTTTTATAATTCCGTAAACAGTAGACAAACCAAGTCCGGTGCCTTCACCAACCTGTTTAGTTGTGAAAAATGGCTCGAAAATCTTATTGAGGTTGTCAGGCGCAATACCAGTGCCGGTGTCTTTTACAGATATGCAAACATACTGGCCTTTTGGAATTTTCGCGCGGTCTCGCACCAACTCTTTGTCCAGTTGGACATTATTGGCTGAAATTAGAACCTCCCCTCCATCAAGCATCGCATCGCGCGCATTAACGACAAGATTCATAATAACCTGCTCAAGTTGGCGCTCGTCTACACGAACCAGGCTCAAGGTTTCTTGAATATCAATTTTCAGCAGAACTTTTTCGCCCAAAAGCCGATTCAGGAGTTCAGTAAGTTGCGCAAGTGTATCCGCGAGCTTTAACACTTTGGGGCGGAGCGTTTGCTTGCGTGAAAAAGCGAGCAATTGCCGAACCAGCGCCGCGGCCCGATTGGCATTTTGCCGAATCTGGATCAGATCTCCGAAATCCTCGTCACCTTGTTTGTGTCGCAATAGAAGAAGATCAGCATGTCCATTTATCGCTGTTAGCAAATTGTTAAAATCGTGCGCGACTCCGCCAGCCAGCTGACCAACAGCCTGCATTTTTTGACTTTGGACAAATTGTGCTTCGAGAATTTTAAGCTCTGTTTTATCGCTGAGAACAACCATCAAACAGGTCCGGTCAAGGAAATCCATCGCCATAATCGAAACCTGAAGGAAAATCTTCTTTTCCGTTTCTGATGAATCTCCCCATTTCGGTGGTGCGAATGCCGCCACCTTTAACGGATTCTTCGACCCGTGCGCGCATGGAGCGTCCCAAACCTTCGACTTCGTCACTAAAGCTCTTGCCAATCAAGTTTGATCGTCCAAGCAGTGCCCTCGCGGCACCGTTTATGCCTTCAACAACGCCTTTGTCCGTTAACCGAATAAGCGCAACCGGTAAATCTTCGAGAATGACTTGAACGTTTTGCTGGTTTGTCTCAATTCCCTTACTCAAGCAACTATCTTCGCTTTTCGCAAAAGCCCTTCCCGATGCAACTACTATATTGAGGCCGATCAAGAGAAAAAATGCAAAGCCGGTCAAATAGATAAGTGTCGTCATCTCAGGGACAAAATAGACAAGCACCGCAAGCAACAGAGCGGTGATCGCAACCAAAACCGAAAGCCAAAAAGCCAAAATTGGCCGCTCATTTTTAAACTGAATCAATATACCGATACTTTCTGCCAAAACGTCGCTGGAAAGTTAACATCACAACTTTAAGGTTAAATTATGGTAAATAAATATCAGTAAAAAAATATCAGTAAAAAAATACTCTCAGGTTTTTTGGAGTACAGAAATAAAGAAGCCATCCCCACCGGTTAGCGGGCTTAAAACTTTCTCACGCATGCGTTCCCAACCGGGGTTTGCCTTTAAAAACCACTCGACCTGCTCGTTGTTTTCACAATTAAATAGCGAGCAAGTAGCATAGGCAAGATACCCGTTTTTCTTAACAAGGTTTTTAGCCTTCATTAAGATTTCCCGTTGCAGCGCAACAAGATCGTCAAGTTCCCGCGGTCCAAGGCGCCATTTGCCATCGGGATTTCGCCGCCATGCACCACTTCCCGAACAGGGGGCATCAACCAAGACAAGATCATAGAGTTGTGATTGCTCCAAATGATCTGGCGGAATAATCTGTATGTCGGCCCCTGCCCGTCTGGCGCGCTCAGGCAAGTCTTTCATGCGAAGCGGGTTGGCGTCATGGGCAAAAATTTCGCCTTTACCCTGCATCATAGCTGCAAGTGTCAGTGTTTTTCCGCCACCTCCGGCGCAATAATCGAGCACCCTCATGCCCGGCAATGCCCCCGACAGCTCTGCAACAATCTGGCTCGATACATCTTGCAGTTCAACAAAGCCGTAACGATAAGCGAGCGAGCCATTTAGCTTGCGCGGATTTTCTTTGATACGAAGGGCATTTGTGACACCCAATACTTTTTCGGTGAAAATCAGATCACGAGCCAGATAATTCTGCGCTTCTTCCATCGTTGATTTGAGCGTATTGACCCTCAAATCAACGGGCGCGCGGCTCTGCATGGCGGCCATGATTTCGGGTAAATTTTGCCCGAGTGATTGCTTTAATTCAGCGTCCAGAAAATCGGGATAATCAAAGGTAACGGGATCTGGCGCAATGCCCGGGTCGGCCAATTGTGCATGCTCTGCTTTGGTTACGGCTGCGGGGGCAAACCTCATGTCACCAAACAGTTCGTCCAGCGCGGCCCCATTCTGGAACTGTTGCGCAAGCACGAGCGCTCTCCCTGTCAGATCACCTGCCAAATGTGCCAAAGACCGTTTTCGGCGCAGCACGTCAAAGACGATGTCTCGCACAGCCGCGCGGTCTTTTGAGCCCGCAAAACGTGATGAACGGGCCCAGCGGGTCAATGCCCTCTCAGCCGGATCACCGGCAAGAATCTGGTCAAGCAGTTCAATAGCTGCTGAAAGGCGGGCAGATGGAGTCATGGCTCAGGATTTGCCTTTGATTGCGAAGAAGTGCAACCCTAAAGCAAAAACACCTCCACAGCCAATGCCACCCAAAACAGACAGAGCGCGGCAATTCCATAAACGTAAACCAAGAAACGCTTTGGCACATTATTGTGGCCCACATGTATCCAGCGGTGCCAAAACCGAAAAACAATGTAGGCCACCGATGTAGCTACCATGAGCCAATTTACCACATCAAGCGCCAGTGCAATGCCAACACCGGCATAAAGCAGGATTGGTGTTTCAAACTGGTTATGCATATTGTTGGATAGCTTGAGCACATCTTCCGGATACTTGGTGTTTGAAAGCGCGATATCGCGAATATGGAGATCACTCGTTTTAAGGGCATTTACCCTGCAGAACCCCATTGAGAGGATCGACCAGAGGGTTAAGCCAACCTGAACAAATACGGTGGCCAGCATTATTTTTGATGCTAGATCCACTTAGGCGCCTCTATAGTTCGGGCTTTCACGCGTGATTTGAACGTCATGAACATGGCTCTCGTGCAGACCGGCGGCTGTGATCTTAACAAACTTGCAGCTTGATTTCATCTCGGCAACGGTCGCGTTGCCTGTATACCCCATAGCCGCACGCAACCCGCCCACGAGTTGGTGGATAACCGCACCCGCTGCGCCTTTATAAGCCACTTGCCCTTCAATACCTTCCGGCACCAGCTTTTCGGTTGAAACCTCTTTCTGGAAATAGCGGTCTGCCGAACCGCGTGCCATGGCACCAACTGAGCCCATGCCGCGATAGGCTTTATAGGACCGACCCTGATAGAGAAACAACTCACCGGGGGCTTCATCTGTTCCTGCAAGCATTGAGCCGATCATCGCACAAGAGGCCCCCGCCGCGATTGCCTTGGCAAAATCACCTGAATACTTGATACCGCCATCGGCGATCACCGAATGGCCATCTTTTTCGGCTTCTTTGCCGCAATCGCTCACCGCAGTAAGCTGGGGCACACCAACACCGGCCACAATCCGCGTGGTGCAAATAGACCCAGGGCCAATGCCAACCTTGATGGCATCTGCACCTGCGTCGATCAGACTGCGCGTAGCGCCTGCAGTGGCAACGTTCCCGGCGATGATTTGCACCTTGGGTGCGGCGGCGCGTAACCTTTTAACAGCATCACTCACCGCAGAGGAATGGCCGTGCGCGGTATCTATGACAACCAAATCAACACCGGATTCGGCCAGCGCGATGGAGCGCTCAAAACCGGCATCCCCCACCGTTGATGCCGCTGCGACGCGTAATCGGCCCATCTCGTCTTTGCAGGCGAACGGGTTAAGAACGGCCTGCTCGATGTCTTTGATGGTCAAAAGACCTGTGAGTTCGTTTTTGCCGTTTACGATCAGGAGTTTTTCGATGCGTCGTGCTTCCATCATGCTTTTGGCTTCGGCCAAATCAGCCGGTTCGCGCAGCATCGCAAGGTTGTCGGCTGTCATCATGGTGGAGATCGGCGTCGAGTCATCGCTGGCAAAACGCATGTCGCGGTTTGTGACGATTCCGAGCACACGGCTATATTCGTCAACCACCGGAAACCCGGAGACTTTGTAACGCTCTTGCAGAGCTTTGGCATCCGCCAATGTTTGATCCGGCGTGAGCGTTATCGGGCTTTCAACAACACCGCTTTCAAAGCGCTTGACCGCGCGCACCTGCCGTGCCTGCTCATCTATATCCAGATTACGGTGCAAAACACCGATCCCGCCTGCCTGCGCCATAGCAATTGCCATTTTGCTTTCGGTAACGGTATCCATCGCCGAGCTGAGCAGCGGGATGTTCATCGAAATGGTTTTTGTGAGCTGGGTCCGCGTGTCTGCCGTGGTGGGCATCACCTCGGAAGCCCCCGGCACAAGTAAAACATCGTCAAAGGTAAGCGCCTCGGATACGTCCATGGTGGACCTCCCAAATTAGGGGTTATCGTTGACGCTTTCCTTTCTCACAATCCGGCCAAAAAGGAAACCCCTTCAGGCAACCGCAGCTCCGGTTTTTTTGGCCAAATCGCGCTTGGCCCACATTTTCATCGCCCTATAGGCGATATAGAGGATGAGGGGCGTGCCTATCAGCGCGCCAGCAATGGCACCCGTTGTTGCAATTACGCCCATGCCTTTCCCCATAGCCATCAGATTTATGTTTACAAAGGTTGTGATCGGAAAAGTCAGCGCGCCCCACATTGGGGTAAAACCCGCCTCGGTTATCCACCGTGCCAGAGCCAGAAGGACAAGTGCAGCGACCCATGCCAGAACATAGAAAACCGTAAAGCCGATTTCAGGGCCAAACTGCCCGAAAGCCATTCCAAACAGGCTGAGCGGGGCCAGAAAAATCACCAATGGCGGGCGCAGGGCCTGGGGCGGCCGTCCGCGCAGCAATTTTGCGGCTAGTTGATAGGTTAACACCAGAAAAGCGATAAAGCTTAGATAAGCGAGCGCTTGGCTGAGCATATCATAGCCAAGCGGAACACCCGCTATCGGCGCAGTAATCAAGCCCACAAACGGCAAATACTGAAAAGGAGTCGGGCTCCGCCCCTCAGGGGGTGTTTTTGACAATGTGTTCATCACCAAAGTAAGGATTGCCACATGCAAGAGCACGCCCGCCCACCAAACCCAGTGGGCCACGTTGCCATAAGGGAGAAGCCCTGCCGACAAAACAATCATGCCCATGGAGATAGCTGAAAGACCCGCACGCCCAGGGGGTGACTTTAAATCTTCGGCCAGAACACCGGGCCGGACAATGAATTTGGCCAAATAGGATGCTGCAAAAAAGATGAACATCGCCACAGCGATTCCCAGTAAAAGGTCGCCAATTGCGGCGGTAAACCCGAAAGCACTGCCAAGCCCGCGCCACGAAAGAGAAAGGCCCAACAGACCAAGTATAACTGGAAAGGCTGCGGGTGGCGTGCTGCGCCAGAGTGGTTGTCTTGTCATAATTTGCCCCGAATAAATTTCACATAAGATAATGTGAATGTAATGAGGCAATTACAAGAGCAACTTCACCACCGCGCCGATNCGCCACAATCATACCTGAGATGGATCGAAATGTGCTTTTATGCTTCCTCTTCGTTTCGACCTATGAAGCCTGTTGCAACCACAAACTTTTCCGAGCTGTCTTTGCGGCTACTCGGCGGTTTAACATGCAAGACTTTCTTGAAGTTGGCGCGCAGCATTTTCATGACGTCAGCCTCGGCACCGCCGGCTAAAACCTTTGCCACAAATGTTCCGCCCGGTTCCAGCACATCAATTGCAAAATAGAGCGCGGCCTCGACCAGCGCCATTATGCGAATATGGTCAGCGCCTTTGTGCCCCGATGAAAACGGGGCCATGTCGGACATAACGACATCTGCAGAACCACCCAGCCAATCTTTAACTTTAACATCCGCATCATCTTCCAGAAAATCCAACACATGGATTTCAGCACCTGCCACGTGCTCGACGTCCTGAATATCAATTCCCAATACAGAGCCGATCCGCTTTCCTTTGTTCTCGCCCAGCGCATTCACACGCGCAACGGCCACCTGACACCACCCGCCGGGTGCGCATCCAAGGTCAACCACTTTGGCACCAGGTAGTAAAAATCGGTATCTGTCATCCAACTCCATGATTTTATAGGCAGCTCTACCCCGGTATCCTTCGCGTTTTGCGCGTTGGACATAGGGGTCATTCAACTGCCGCTCCAACCAGAGCGTACTGGCAATTTTGCGACCTTTGGCCGACTTCACCCGCACTTTCAGATCGCGCTGCCCACGACCGGAGTTTTTGATCTTTTGGCCGGGTTTTCTCATAATTGGTCCTTAAAAGCGCCATCTGCGTTCATCATGGAATATAGCATTCCTTCGCGAAGCCCTCTATCTGCCACGCTAATATGTTTAGTTGGCCAAATGCGCAATATGGTTTGCAAAATTGCGGATCCCGACATGATGAGCTGCGCACGGTCGCGCCCTATTCCCGGCTCGTCCCGACGACCAGCGGGACCAAGCTTCAAAAAACGATCCACGACGCGGTTAACATCAACGCTGCCCAGTGACATTCCATCGACCTGATTTCGGTCATAGCGTTTGAGCCCCAAATGCATGGAGCCAACGGTCGTAATGGTGCCAGAGGTACCAATCACTTGCAGGCCATCCATCATTTCCAAGGTTCCCCCTACGATATAGGGGGCGAAATCGACCAGCATTTCTTCAAAATACCAAGCCATGAGCGCAAACCGCGCCGAATCGTCCCCGACATCGGAATAGCGCTGTAAAAGCGTAGCCACGCCTAGTGGCACCGAAATCCAGTCTACCACTTTGGCACCAAGTGGCATGTTAATGCCTTTGGTCCCCGTCCCCGGGCTAAGCTCCATCATGGCTTTGGTTTTATCTTCAGGCGCTACCTCGCTCAGATCTATCCAGACAAGCTCGGTGGAGCCGCCACCGATATCTATTACCAGTACCTGCTTGGATTGAGGCGCAACCAAAGGAGCGCAACCGACAACCGCAAGGCGCGCCTCTTCGGAAGGGCGAATGATCTCAAGCTTCAAGCCAGTTTCAGAGCGAATGCGGTTCATGAATTTTTCGCCGTTTATGGCGCGCCTACAGGCTTCGGTTGCAACGAGCCGTTGCGCGACCACACCCTTTAGCCGAAGTTTTTTTGCGCAAACATGCAGGGCCTGCACGGTGCGCGATATTCCGGCATTGGAAAGCGACCCGGTGCGCTCTAGCTCAAGGCCAAGCCGCACAGACTTCGAAAAAGCATCGACAATCTGAAAATGCCCGCCTTTTGGCGTGGCAATCAGCATCCTGCAACTATTCGTACCTAAATCAAGCGCCGCATAAAACGGCCCCTCCCCCATACGGGAAGCGGTTTTCGACGCCAGACCCGGTGGTCGAGCATTATTCTTCATTGATCAAGCCAATCTCTGCCCCGCCTCGGCGGGGTGTTTGGATATAGGCTATATCACCTTCGGGGTTTACGCAACCAGTCCGTTTTGCGCAGCAAAGCTGTTAACAGGCACACCGAGGCCACGACAAATGTTGTAAGTGAGGTCTGGATTGTTGAGCGTATAGAAATGCAAGTGTTGCACACCTTCGTTCATCAGATCGTCACACAATTCGGTCGCGAGTGCGGTTGAAAGAATTCCGGTTTCTTCCAGCGAATTTGCATTGTTGAAGGCTTTATGCATCCAGTCCGGTACGGTGGCTTTGCACATAGCGGCAAAGCGGGTCATTTTCTGGAAATCCTCGACCGGCAGAATGCCCGGAATAATCGGTACATTGATACCCGATTTCACCGCAAGGTCACGGAAGCGCAGGAAGTCGTCTATCTCGAAGAAGAATTGTGTGATCGCCTGCGAAGCGCCCGCGTCAACTTTGCGCTTCAGGTTCTCGACGTCAGACTTCAGAGATTCGGCTTCGGGGTGCTTCTCTGGATAAGCGGCAACAGAGATGTCAAAATCACCCTCCGCTTTGAGCCCTGCCACAAGTTCAGCAGCAGAAGCAAAACCGTCAGGATGCGGCGTGAAATGGCTTTCACCTTTAGGAGCATCGCCCCTTAATGCCACGATCCTTTTTACGCCCTTGCGCGCATAGCTTCGTGCCACTTCAAGCGTTTCCTCGCGAGACGCTCCAACACAAGTCAGATGCCCGGCAATATTCAGCCTCGCCCGGTCCTTGATGGTTGTGATAGCCGACATGGTCCGCTCGCGGGTGGCGCCGCCCGCACCGTAGGTCACCGAGACAAATTGCGGCGCTAGCGGCGCAAGACGCTCAACCGAACGCCATAACCTCAGATTCGCAGCTGTCGAGTGTGGGGGAAAAAATTCAAAGGACAGACTCGGGGTCTGTTTTTCTGTTTCTGTGTGCATCGGTCCATACCGTCAATGAGTTTTGCAATAGCGACACCATACAGGCTTTTTCCGACATTTCAACAGCGTTAGCGCCGCACATACTTTACAAACCCGCTCCTTGCGCCCAAATGGCAGGAAAAGGAGAGCATAAATGGCAAAAGTGGTTATTGTTTACTGGCGGGATATTCCGGCACAGGTAATTGTTGGCAAAGGGCGGCGCGCGGCCAAGGTTCAGCTCGCAGAGCGATTCGAGCAGGCGATTGATCGCGCTGCGATGAAAACCGGTGCTGCCGGCACGGATGAATATCTGGCCGAATGGCGCAGATCGGCGCCGGTTGAGGTCTCGGGTGACGATGAAAAGGTCGCAAAAGAGCAGGCCGAAACGCTGGAGCGGGAATACGATCAGGACAAGATCAAATCCCTTATTGCGAATGATGGCTGGGAGCCAGCCTGAAACGGAGTGTAAATGAACGTCGTGACCCTGAACTCTGCCCCGACCCCCAAAGGATTTCTGAACGGTTTTTCGATCGAGGTGATGCCGCGTACCGCCGCAAAAATCCATGATTTTAACGCAATTCTACCAAAGGGCACGCGGGTATATATTGCGCATATTGATGGCACACCGATTAAAGAAATGCTCACAACTGCCGCAAGGCTAAAAGCCGAAGGCTTCGAGGTTATGCCGCATTTTCCGGCGCGGATCATTGCAGATGCTGCCACGCTTGAAGACTGGGTTAAAAAATATGCAGATTTGGGCATTTCTTCTGCCCTATTGCTGGCAGGCGGTGTGGACACCCCCGTGGGCGACTTCTCGGACTCAATGCAGTTGATGGAAAGCGGCGTTTTTGATCGGTATGGCTTTAACCGCTTACACATAGCGGGCCACCCCGAGGGGAACAAAGATATCGGCGCTGAAGAAGAAGTGATGGCAGCCTTGAAGTGGAAAAGTGACTTCAAAAACCGGACCGATGCGCAAATGGCAATAGCCACACAATTTGTTTTTGAAGCTCAGCCTGTGATCGACTGGACAATTCGGATGGCTGAAGCCGGTGTGAATTTGCCGGTTCATATCGGGGTCGCCGGACCTGCAAAATTGCAGACTCTCATCAAGTTCTCGATGGCGTGTGGTGTGGGCGCGAGCCTGCGAGTGCTCACACGGCGGGCACGCGATATCACAAAGCTGATGCGCCCGTTCACACCGGAAACAGTGTTGAGCGACCTCGCAGCGCATAAAGCTGCCAACCCTGACTTTCCGATAGAATCGGTGCATTTCTTTCCGCTTGGTGGCATACGGGCTACAACCGACTATATTTCATCGCAAAACGACGCGGCGACACGCCTGCGAGCCTAAGGAACCAGAATGACCCGCACCATTATTGAATCACAATCCAAAACCGCCATTATCGGTTTTGACCAGCCATTCTGCGTGATCGGTGAACGCATCAACCCGACCGGCCGCAAAAAGCTGGCCCGCGAACTGGAAGCCGGCGATTTTTCAACCGTTGAAGCGGATGCCTTGGCACAGGTGGCCGCAGGGGCGACGATGCTCGATGTAAATGCAGGCGTTGTTTATAATTCCAACCCAAATCCGAACGAAACAGAGCCGCCGCTGATGAAAGAAGTTATCCAGCGCGTTCAGGCTCTGGTGGATATTCCCTTGTGCATCGACAGCTCGGTGGCAGGCGCGCTGGAAGCCGGACTGGAAGTTTGCAAGGGCCGCCCGCTTTTGAATTCGGTGACAGGCGAAGAAGACAAGCTGGAACTCATCCTGCCTCTGGTTAAAAAATTTAACGTGCCAGTGGTGGCGATCTCCAACGACGATACAGGTATCTCGGAGGACCCTGATGTGCGGTTTGCCGTGGCCAAAAAGATCGTGGAGCGCGCGGCTGACTTCGGCATCCCGGCCCATGATATTGTGGTGGATCCGCTGGTAATGCCCATCGGCGCAATGGCAACCGCTGGCTTACAGGTTTTTGAACTCGTGCGGAAGCTCCGGCTGGAACTCGGGGTTAATACAACCTGCGGGGCTTCCAATATAAGCTTCGGACTGCCCAACCGAAACGGGGTAAATGCAGCCTTTTTGCCCATGGCCATTGCGAGCGGTATGACGTCGGCGATCATGAACCCGATGCATCCCATCGAAATGGACGCTATTCGAGCCGCCAATCTTTTGACAAATAACGACGCTCATGGGTCGGCCTGGATAAAGGCCAACAAAGCTCCGCTGGCTGAAGGAGACGCGCCCGAGGGTGCACGTGGTGGCCGAGGTGGCCGCCGCCGCCGGCGCGCCTGAGGTTTAGAAGTTGTTCGCAATCGGACATTGCAACAATAGCTCGTTAAGGATCGCGGAATAAACCATCGCCTTTCGTCGTATAATGGACTATGAGACCCCTTGAAACACACAGGTTTCTGCCTAAATATTAGGCAAACCTACAAGAGGGATTCACATGCCAGACAAACTATACACGACTCTGGGTGTTGCCAAAACCGCTTCACAGAGCGACATCAAGAAAGCTTTTCGTAAGCTTATGAAAGAGTTACACCCGGATCTTAACCCAGGTGATAAAGCAAAAGAAGCACGTTTCAAAAAAGTATCTGCCGCCAATGATATACTGAGCGATCCTGACAAGCGCGCGCTTTATGACCGTGGCGAAATTGATGAAAACGGCGCGGATATCGCACAAAACCCATTTGGAGGCGGCTTTCGTCAGGGCCAGCAATCAGCGCAAGGCATGGGAGATATGGGGGATATATTTTCCCAGATGTTCGGTGGTGGTCAGCGCGGATTTGCGCAAGCCTTCAAAGGTCAGGATCAGCGCTACAAACTGCGGGTTTCCTTTATGGAAGCTGCGCTGGGTGGCAAAAAACAGGTCCATCTATCAGACGGTAGCGCCTTGAATGTAAATATCCCCCGCGGGATTGAAGACGGGAAATCCATCCGCCTGAAAGGCAAGGGAAGCCCCGGCCAGAATGACGGCCCGGCGGGTGATGCGTTGATCGAAATCACGATCGCGCCGCACGCGGTTTTCAGCCGCTCCGGTCTTGATATCGAAATAACGCTACCGCTGACGGTATACGAAGCCGCTTTGGGTGGTAAGGTCGAAGTGCCGACGCTGAAAGGTGCGGTTGGTCTCAACATCCCGGCTGGTTCAAGCGGCGGAAAAGTCCTGCGGCTCCGCGGTAGAGGGATCGAATCCGGCTCGAAAAAAGGGGACCAACTGGTTGCTCTGCAAATCCAGATGCCGGACACCTTAGACCCTAAGACCGAGGAAGCCATGCAGGTGTGGAAAAGCGAGAATGCTTACAATCCGCGCTCGAAAATGAAAATCAAAGCGTAAATAGAGGGCGGCCCCAACCGGCCGCCCTGCCTTGCGTTCTTATTGCATTGTTGCTGCGGTTTCATCTGCGGTAAACACATAGTCATCCCCGACTGCGTGCATATGGCAGGAGATACACCCGACATCCGCGCCTTTAGCGACCATCCCGGCCAGCATCATGCCGTGTGGGTCGGTGCCCTCATAGGGTGCAACGTGGATCTGCGACGCTCCAGCAAGTTTCATCGCGGTCATCCTTGCTCAGACGGCGGCCGCGTAAGCCGCATCGTCGTCTGATCCAAATGGCGGCATATCTTGCGAGATCGCCATCGAGGCACCCGTACCAGCCAAATGAACCGTACCTAACAATAGGTTTTTCATTTGAGTCTCCTGTTTGTGAACTAGTGTATAATCCATAGCGACAATCCACCTTAGGCGGTGGCAAACCCTTTACACATCGGCTCTCGATTCCGAGAGCGACTATAATGCCCCTGGGTGCGGAGCTTTGCACGCCAGATCTTGTCACCAAGGTGAATGGATTTGTCAGTGTGTTTTTATCAGCCGGTGCCATGGAGGGATGTTCCCGCCTTGCCGAGGACGGATCGCGCCAGATCTTGCTGGAATATCATGAATTCGACCGGTGCTTGTGGCAAACCACGCCCTGAAAAGGTCGCAATCGCGCTTTCCTCTCCTGCGAAATTTGCTATTATACCTCGAAACTTGCGCAGGATTTCCATGACAGATCAAAACCCTTTGGTGATTTTCACCCCTTCGGGCAAACGCGGGCGATTTGCCGTCGGCACAGCTGTGCTCGAAGCCGCTCGCAGCCTTGGCGTTGACCTTGATTCCGTATGCGGTGGGCGCGGAATTTGTTCAAAGTGTCAGATCACACCCTCTTTCGGCGATTTTCCGAAGTTCGGGGTTAATTCAGGGGCGGAATCGCTGAGCGAATGGAATGCGGTTGAAGAACGCTATGACAGCATTCGTGGCTTGCCAAAGGGCCGCAGACTCGGGTGTCAGGCAACGGTTCAAGGCGATATCGTAATTGATGTGCCGCCAGAATCTCAGGTGCATAAGCAGGTCATCAGAAAACGCGCCGAAGCGCGGGAAATTACGATTGATCCGGCCATACGCCTCCTGTTTGTCGAGGTTGATCAACCGGATATGCATAAACCCACCGGCGATCTGGAACGGCTTCAGTCAGCGTTGCGTGAACAGTGGCAGGTGGAGGCCTGGGCCAATCTCGGAACGCTCGGCGAGCTCCAAAAAGTGCTACGCAAAGGCAAATGGCAGGTGACCTGCGCGTATCATGTGCCAACCGGTCAAATCCTAAATATCTGGCCCGGATATTTTGAAGGCCCGCTCTATGGTTTGGCTGTTGATCTGGGCTCTACCACTATAGCCGCACACCTTTGCGCGCTGGATAGCGGTGAGGTTCTGGCATCTTCCGGTGTGATGAATCCGCAAATCCGATTTGGCGAAGACCTCATGAGTCGGGTTTCATATGTGATGATGAACCCAGGCGGAGATGTGGAAATGACCCGTGTTGTGCGCAATGCGATCAACACGTTGATTGGAGAGATAGCAGCACAAGCCAACATAGATCGGACCGATATATTTGAGCTCGTGTTGGTAGCTAACCCGATTATGCACCACTTGTTTTTGGGCCTCGATCCGGTCGAACTTGGACAGGCACCATTTGCGCTCGCGCTATCTGATAGCCAAACCCTCAATGCACGCGAACTTGAGCTGGATATGCAATCCAACGCGAAAATTTACACCCTGCCCTGTATTGCCGGGCATGTGGGGGCGGATGCCGCCGCGGTTGCCTTATCGGAAGCCCCCAACCAATCAGACGAGCTCGTTTTGATTGTTGATGTTGGCACCAATGCAGAGATCCTGCTCGGCAATAAAGACGGTGTTTTGGCATGCTCTTCGCCAACCGGCCCCGCCTTTGAAGGTGCTCAGATTTCCTCAGGCCAGCGTGCAGCACCTGGCGCAATCGAGCATATTCGGATCGGCGATGATAAAGAACCTGTATTCAAAGTTGTTGGCTGTGACTTATGGTCAAATGAGGAAGGTTTCTCCGATGCCGTTCTTTCAACCGGCATAACCGGCATTTGTGGTTCCGGAATTATCGAGGCAATCGCCGAAATGCGCATACAAGGTATTGTGGACGCCAGCGGACTTATTGGCTCATCCGAGCAGACCGGAACCGCACGTTGCATTACGGACGGTCGAACCAACGCCTTCGTCATTTACGATTCCAGTGCCGAAGGGGGTGCCAAAATAACTGTCACCAACGGAGATATTCGCGCCATTCAGCTTGCCAAGGCAGCGCTCTATGCGGGGGCAAGGCTATTGATGGACAAACTCAATGTAGACGAGGTCGACCGAGTGATCCTTGCTGGTGCCTTCGGGGCCCACATATCTCCCAAACACGCGATGGTTTTGGGCATGATACCCGATTGCCCTGTCGAAAAGGTTACTTCCGCGGGCAATGCGGCTGGAACAGGCGCTCGCATTGCCCTGCTCAACCTCGCCTCACGCGGTGAAATCGAGCAAACCGTGCGCGAGATTGAAAAAATCGAAACCGCGATCGAGCCGAAATTTCAGGAGCATTTTGTGGAGGCGACCAATATTCCACACGCAACGGCGCCCTACTCCGGGCTGAGAGAAGTTGTGCCCCTGCCGGACGTCTCCTTCAATGTATCCGGCGGCACCTCACGGAAAAGACGGCGGCGCGGTTAATGATTTGAGAATTGAGTTTGGCGGAGGCTAACCGTCATAATCTACCACAATTTTTTCTGTCTTGGCATGGCTCTGGCAAGTCAAGATATATCCAGCCTCAACCTCGTAATCCTCCAATGCCTGATTGGCGCGCATCTCGACTTCCCCTTCAACCAGTTTCGCTTTACACGTTGAGCAAACGCCTGCGCGGCAAGCGTAAGGTGCGTCAAGTTTGGTGTCTAGCGCTGCTTGCAGGACCGAAACTTCCGAACTGAGCGAAATCTCGTGCCCGACGCCATCAAGTATAATTGTGGCTTTTTGCGCGCCGTGAGCGGCAACGCTTTTCAAGTTTTCCGCCCTTTGTGCGGCGCGACCGGGCTGGCTGCTTAAAAACTGCTCGATACTGATCTGGTCAGGCTCCATGTGCGCTAATAGCACACCATTAACAACCTTCATCATCGGCTCCGGACCGCAGATAAATGCGCGGTCAACCGCCTCAATATCGATCCAGCCCTGAAACAGGTTTTCGAGCTTTTCGCTGTCTAGACGGCCAGCAAAAAGGTCAATATCCTGAGCATTATCTTCCAACATGTGGATCACATAGAAGCGCTCCATGTAAATATCTTTTAGGTCTTGGAGTTCGGTTCGAAACATTGTCGATGCAACAGAGCGATTTGCATAGACCAAAGTGAAACTCGTATTTTGGTTTTCGGCCAGTATTGATTTGATTATTGAAAGGAGGGGAGTGATTCCAGACCCGCCGGCAAAGCCTAGATTATTTTCGCCCAACTTTTCACCAAACGTGCCCATGGGCTCCATTACTTCAATTGCATCCCCTACCGATATGTTTTGGTTGGCACAATTAGAAAATGAACCGCCATCTACAGCCTTTACTCCAATTTTTAGGCCCTCGCTTGCGGTTGAGCAAATGGAATAGCAACGTCGGAGTTCGACACCGCCGAAATCCCGGCGAAAGGTCAGGTACTGGCCGGGGGTAAAGCTAAAATCACCGCTGTTGGGCGCGAGGGAAATAACTACGGCATCGTCTGTCTCGCGGCGGATATCTGTAACGTGAGCGGTATGGAATCTCGGCATTATTGTACTCCTACAGGCACTTGAAGGCGTCAAAAGGTTCCAGGCAATCGGAACACTTATAGTGGCTTTTGCACGGGGTTGAGCCGAATTGTGACAGCAATTCCGTGTTTGCTGACCCACATCGCGGGCAGTTTGGGCTCCCCGCTTTGGGTGGCGCAATACCGTATCTGCGCAGCTTTTCATGCGCTTCGGGTTTTATCCAGTCAGTGCTCCAAGGGGGAGATATCTGTTGTTTCAGGTGCAGGTTCTGCACTCCCATTGCGTGCAGTTTGGTTTCAATATCCAAATTGATTATCGTGGTCGCCGGGCATCCTGAATAAGTGGGAGTTACCTTAACCACCACCTTTTCGTCGCAAACTTCCACACCACGGATAACGCCAAGGTCTACCAATGACAGGACCGGAATTTCGGGGTCCGGCACATCTTCCAACCAAGCCCAAATTTGCGCTTCGCTGACCATTTACCAACGCGCATCCGGATACGCGCGTTGCAGGAATTGCATCTGCGCCAGCATATGACCGAGATCTTCGGTATGCGTGCCGTAACGCCCGCCGCGATGGGTGAAGTCACTTTCCGGTCGGGCCAAGGTGGCTTTGGACAAAATGGCATTTAGCGCCGCATCATAACGTGGCCGCTGGCGGCTCGGGAGTGGCGCGATACCCACCTCCTTCATAGCAGTATCGACCTCATCGTCGGTGAACATCTCACCAACATAGGGCCAGAGCGCTTCAAGCGCCGCTTGCATTTTTTCGTGGCTTTCAGATGTTCCATCACCCAGCCGAACAATCAAATCCTTTGATCTTTCAAGGTGGTAGTCGGCTTCTTTAACACATTTTGCAGCTATCTCGGCCACGCGCCCTTCTTCAGATAGGCAGAGGTCCGCTAGCCTTTCATGATGCCACAAATCAAAGAGAAACTGCCGCATCAAGGTGTGGCCGTAATCTCTGTTTGGCCGTTCGCAGATCAACAGATTGTGAAAATCCCATGCATCGCGGCGGAAAGCCAGAGCATCGGCGTCTCGCCCCTTGCCTTCGATTTCACCCGCCAAACCCAACCACATGCGCGTTTGACCAATCAGGTCGAGCGATATATTTGCCAGTGCGATATCTTCTTCCAACACGGGCGAATGCCCGCACCACTCGGAAACGCGGTGCCCTAGCACCAGCGTATTGTCCCCCATTCTCAGAAGAAATTCGAACATTACATCGATCCCACTTCATCGGGGATGTCGAAAAAGGTTGGGTGCCGGTAGGTCTTATCATTGGATGGGTCAAACATCGGGCCCTTCCTGTCCGGCGCAGTGGCCGTAATATCAGCTGATTTCACAACCCAGATGCTCATACCTTCATTGCGCCGCGTATAAACATCACGTGCGTTTAGCACAGCCATCTCGGCATCGGGCGCGTGCAGGCTGCCTACATGTCGGTGGCTCAGGCCGTATTGACCACGAATGAAAATTTCCCAAAGGGGCCAGTCTTTTGCCATTTTACTACTCCGCAGCGATCTGTTGTTTTTCGGCATGGGCAAGTAGGCCCTCGCGGAACCAAGCGCCATCATCATGGGCTTTATTACGCGCGGCCATCCGGTCCACGTTGCACGGGCCATTGCCCTTTAGAACGTCAAAGAATTCGGACCAATCAGGGTCAGAATACTCATAATGGCCAGTTTTTTTGTTAAGTTTTGCCTCTTTATCAGGTACATCCAGCCCGAGGTATTCAATTTGCGGAATGGTTTGATCCACAAATTTTTGCCGCCCCTCGTCATTGGACATAATCTTAATTTTCCACGCCATGGATTGGGCACTGTGTACTGATTCCGCCTCGGGCGGTCCAAACATCATGAGCGCAGGCCACCAGAGCCGATTGAGCGCATCTTGTGCCATCGCTTTTTGCGCTTCCGTGCCAAATGACATTTTCATCATAACATCATAGCCTTGGCGGGCATGAAAACTTTCTTCTTTGCAGATACGAACCATGGCACGGGCATAGGGGCCGTAAGACGTTCGCTGAAGCGCCACCTGATTCACAATCGCAGCCCCGTCAACCAGCCAGCCAACGGCACCGATATCGGCCCAGTTCAGGGTTGGATAATTGAATATTGAGGAGTACTTGGCGCGTCCTGCCAGCAGGTCATCAATCAGGTCCGCCCTAGACACGCCCAAAGTCTCTGCTGCCGAATACAGATAAAGCCCGTGGCCAGCTTCGTCTTGCACCTTTGCGAGCAAAATAGCTTTGCGTTCCAGCGTTGGAGCGCGTGTGATCCAGTTTCCTTCAGGGAGCTGGCCAACCACTTCGGAATGCGCGTGTTGGCTAATTTGCCGGATGAGGTTTTTGCGGTAGGCTTCGGGCATCCAGTCTTTTGGCTCGATTTTCTCACCAGCATCTATGCGCGTCTAAAATGCCTGCTCTTCAGGGCTCATATCTTCCAGCGATTTAACACCTTTACCCGTGGACTGCACCATTTGTGCATACATGCCGANCTCCAATTAGCTGACTGCACGGTCAGCTATAAGGATGCACGCGGCTCAGGCAAGCAAATTTTGGTTGAGCGCCCAACTATGTCACTATCTGCTTGAGTCTGGCTTCAACCGAGTGCATGCCATGTAATCAGGGAGCCCGATTTGGAAACCACCGCCTTTTTTGCCGTATTGTTTGCCGCGCTTTTGCATGCAAGCTGGAATGCCATAATCCGAACCAGTGGCAACCGGTTTCAGGGTATGCTCATTTTAACCACTGCGCAGGGAACCATGGGGTTGTTTATGGCCCCGTTTTTTCCTCTTCCAAGCGGTGAAGTATGGATTTGGCTCATCGCTTCCGGGGTGCTCCATACCGGCTACAAGATGTTCCTCGCAGCCGCCTATAAGCACGGAGATTTGAGTCGTGTCTACCCCATTGCCCGTGGGGTTGCTCCCATGATTGTGGTTCTTGCCGGGATGTTTTTTCTGAGCGACGATCTCAATATCAAGCAATATATCGGGGTCGCCCTGATTGGCGGTGGGATCATATTGATGGCACATGGTATTTTCAGGAATGGGGAAGCACGTGTGCTCATTCCTTTTGCGCTAGGGTCCGCGCTTTGCACGGCCGGATACTCGATTGTAGACGGGCTTGGTGCGCGGGTCGCCGGGGATGCCAGTCAGTTTATCGCCTGGATATTGCTGTTTGATATGCTATTTTTCACCTCTTCAACGCTCGTGACAATCGGCCCTCGCCACTACAGGGCTTCCGCAAAAACCTGGATCATTGGCAGTCTTGCCGGAGCGCTTTCATTGGCAACCTACTGGATCGTGGTCTGGGCAATGACGATTGCCCCCATTGCTTTGGTCACGGCCTTGCGGGAGACCTCGGTGCTTTTTGCCGTTATGATTGGTGTGCTTCTTATGAAAGAAAAGGCGGATCTGGGTAAAATAATTGCAGCCTTAGTTGTCGTCACTGGCGTCATTGTGATCCGCATTTAGGGCTATTTGAATAATCGCACCAGAGAGGATTTTACGATAGAAGTTGCAGACGGGCGCTTTATAGTTTGAAAAGGCATCGGTCGGCAAATTTCCATCGCAGCGACGCCCACGCGTGCCGTTAAGGTTCCGTTTATTATGCCTTCACCAAAGCGCCGCGAGATTTTGCTAAGCGCGCCACCGCCAACCATCGAGCCGATCATATCATCGCCGATTGCTACGGCCCCTGTCGCCACCAAATGGGCAGCCACACCCTTGAGCAACCGCCAAGAGCCCAGAAATCCGGCACGGCCACCGTAAATATCGGCGATTCGACGGATCATGGACACGTTGGTACTGAGCGCAACTAACACGTCGACCAGCGCCAACGGAATCAGCGCCGTTGCGGCGGCCACCTGCCTCGATGCAGCCTCGATCTCCAGCCGCGCCAGTTCATCAAGCGGCGCCATAAGGTTTTGCTCTGTCAGGTCGATGAGCGCGTCCGCGTCAAGGATATCGGCTTGCTGTTCCTTGAGCGCGGTTCTGGCCCAGCGAAGCTCGGCGCGGCCTTGATACATTCGGTCAAACTGCGCCATTGTTTCCAGCGCCTGACCGCGATCACCGCTGTTGCGGGCTCGGAGGGCGGCTTCACGTAGTGAATCGAGTTTGCGAAGGCGGGCAAAGCCGACGAGTTCGCGCAAAGTCGCGATCACCAAAGCCACCACTATAACCGCTGTCAACGCTAGTGCGGTGCGTCCTAGCCATATGTTGCGGGTGAGCAGGTTCTCGACAAAATCCCACGCCGCAAGAGACAACGCCATGCCAAGCAACGCGAAAATTGCCCCCCAGAAAAACCGCGCAACCCAGCTTTTGGGCTTTGCAGCCACACGGGTTGCCCTTTGCATGGCCGCATTTTCTATAGACTCAAGTTCGGGAACGGGCGGCGCTTCTTGCGGTGTTGGAGCCGAGCTTAATGCTTGTGGGTCCAGCATTACCGGTTTGCGCGGATTAGCCATTGTGTGCCTCCTCTGGATGCCATTCAAACCGGATATCTGGCAGGTTTTCTTCGTTATCAGAGCCATCTCCGCGCGCGGTTTCCAAAAAACCCTCGCGAATGTAAAACCGTTGGGCATCTCGGTTTTGTTCCAAGACCCACAGCCCCAACCCTTCCGGACTGGCCGCTTTCGCTTCGTTTAGCAGGGTTTTACCCATCCCCCTATTCCGGGCTTCCGGATTCAAGTACAAGCAGTCGAGATAGCCATCCTTATGGGCGATAAATCCGGAAACACCCTCTTCGCCATCGACCACAAGAACCGTGCTTGAACCGATCCGAGTGAGCATCGCGCTCTCAGATGCGCTTTCTGGCGCGGGGCTCGGATACCATGAGTTTTCTTTAATCCAGGCAAAAAGGATTTCCGAACAGGCCGATGCGTCCGCCGTTGTTGCAGCACGGATCACAGCTTGTCTCCAATCAGGAACTCTGCGGCTTTATCCATTCGGATATGGGCAATTCCGTTCATCACTTTATCAGTGGCTGCCGGAGGCGCGAAGTTTGGAAGAATGTAGCTGATTCCCTCAGGCCACTGTTCGGCCCCTTGGCGCGCCGGAGTCAGCAGCCTTGCCGGATCAGCCGGAAGATCGCCGGGGTGGAGCGCTACTTCTTTTCCATCGTCCTGTAATACACCCCGCACAAGCTCCAATGTTTCACCTTCGTGTTTGGCGGTTTGCTCCACCGTGGCACGAAGGGCTGCCAAACTGAGGGCTTGCGTTTGCGCGCCCTTCCAGTTTGCAGCGTCCTTGGCATCGCTCAGTAAGGCTTCAAGAAAACCCGCGAGCTTGGGGTGTTGTGTGTGGTGGATGTGGTCGGCTTTGGTCGCCGCGAACAGTATTTTTTCAACCTTTTTTCCGGTTATGGCTGAAAGAAAATGATTTTTTCCCGGACGGAAGCTGGTTAGAATTTCGCTCAACGCAACACGGAGATCTTCGACCGCTGCGGGGCCGTGGTCAATGGCCCCTAGGGCATCGACCAGCACAATCTGCCTGTCAATCTTTGCAAAGTGATTGCGGAAGAAGGGTTTGATCACCTGCTTTTTATAGGCCTCGAACCGGTGTTCAAAAGCTCCGTATAGGGTTTTGGAGCGGACTTTGGAGGGGCGCGGTAATGGCGCGAATGTCAAGGCTGGTGACCCATTCAGATCACCCGGCAACAAAAACCGCCCCGGTGCGCAGTTTGAATAACCGGCTTGCCGCGCCGCCCGAAGGTAAGAGGTGAAAGCCGCCGCAAGTCTTTGCGCCTCGGGCTCATCAAGCGCCCCGGAAGGATCACAGCCGAGGTTTGTTTCCAACCAGTCTTTGGCGAGGTCTCCTCTCACTGCCGCTTGTTGCATTGCAGCTTCCGACCACTCGGCATAGCTTTGCTTCAACAGAGGTAAATCCAGCAGCCATTCACCGGGATAATCGACAATATCAATATGTAAAGTGCTGGGGCCGCGCAGTGATTTAAGTAAACCCACCGGTCGTGTGCGCAACGATATTCGCAACTGGCTGATCGAACTGGTACTTTCCGGCCAGTGAGGGTTTGTCGAATTGAGCGCCTGCAAATGGGTCTCGTAGGCAAAGCGCGGAATTGTGTCATCGGGTTGTGGCTGAAGGAATGTAGCCGTTATCCGGCCTTCACTTTGTGCTTTTAGCTGGGGCATGCGCGTGCGATCCAGCAAATTGGCCACAAGGGAGGTGATAAATACGGTCTTNCCCGCGCGCGACAANCCTGTCACGCCGATCCGCACCACTGGCTCCAGCATCTCTTTGGCCCCTGATTGCGTGTCATCTATCACGCG
>JGI24025J20009_10000539_pt1 | contig 29382 bp, 29 predicted proteins | sample Cruoilmetagenom3_FD_20009 | JGI IMG/M metagenome (IMG submission 20009) | reverse complement strand
GACAGCTATTCACCGCTTGGTGCCACCGGTTCTGGTCTCATCGCGGAGGTCGCTCAGGAATACGCCATTGAAGTGGCCCAGGAGCAAGAGGAAAACGAACACGAACACGAACACGAACACGAATAATATGTCGAATTGTAGCAATTCTTTACTGTTCCAATTTTCCACAATGGCGTTAACGTTTACAAAACCGTCATGGAGCACATGAGGAGTCTATCCATGGTCGCGCCGACAGATGTACTTAGGTTTTGGTTGGATGAAATCGGTGAATCCGGGTGGTACAACCCGACCGATGCACTGGATCAGACAGTTCGTGATAGATTTGGCGATGCCTGGCAAAGCGCCCGTGAAGGGGCGCATGCGCTGTGGCTGACGTATCCCACAGGGACGCTGGCCTATATTATCCTGATGGTTCAAATGCCGCGCAATATGTTTCGCCAGCAGGGGGCGGCCTTTGCCACAGATAAACACGCCCTTGCCGCCGCCAAAGTGGCGATCAACCGCAAATGGGACATGCGCATTGATGAACCGGCCCGACAGTTCTTTTATATGCCGTTGATGCATTCGGAAAACCTGTGTGATCAGGACCGCTGCGTGCGCCTGATGTGCGAACGCATGCCTCAGGGCGGGGCAGACCAGTTGATCCACGCGCAGGCGCACCGCGATGTGATCCGCCAGTTTGGCCGCTTTCCCTATCGCAATGAGGTTCTGAACCGGACCTCAAGCGCGCTTGAGCGGGAGTATCTTGCGGCTGGCGGATATGGCATGACCCTGCGCAAGCTACAGACCGCCACCGCCGCCTGATCCCCCCAGCAAACAGCAACTGACCCCGCTCCAAATCACCGCGATGGGCGCTGTGTCATTGTGAGCGGCAGAAAAATAGTTTAATACCAAACTAAAGTATTTCGACTTAAACCTGAGCAAGGGGAAAGCCGAAATCCCGTAAGAAATATGAACGTTTTGCAGCGTTTCGCAAAAGCGCAATCCAGGCTTTTTGCGCAATGCTCTAATTTCCAGATGGAGGCAAGCATGGCTGCCAAATCCTTTGACATGATCGTAATTGGTGCAGGCCCCGGTGGCTATGTCGCGGCCATTCGTGGCGCACAGCTGGGGCTGAATGTCGCCATTGTTGAACGTGAACACATGGGCGGTATCTGCCTGAACTGGGGCTGTATCCCCACCAAGGCGTTACTGCGCTCGGCCGAAGTGTACCACCTGATGCACCGCGCCAAGGAATTTGGCCTGTCAGCGGACGGCATCACCTATGATCTGGACGCTGTGGTCAAACGCTCGCGCAATGTGGCCAAACAACTGAACGCTGGCGTTGGCCATCTGATGAAGAAAAACAAGATCACCGTGTTCATGGGAGAGGCGACACTGCCTGCCAAGGGCAAAGTCGCAGTCAAAACCGACAAAGGCACGCAAGAGCTGACATCAAAAGCCATTGTTCTGGCCACAGGCGCCCGTGCCCGTGAATTGCCGGGGCTAGAAGCCGATGGCGATTTGGTCTGGACCTACAAACACGCCTTGCAGCCGCCCCATATGCCCAAAAAGCTTCTGGTCATCGGATCGGGCGCAATTGGCATTGAATTCGCCAGCTTTTACAACACGTTGGGCGCTGATACGACCGTGGTTGAGGTGATGGACCGCGTGCTGCCCGTGGAAGACGCCGAGATTTCGGCCTTCGCCAAAAAATCCTTTGTCAAACAAGGTATGACGATCATGGAAAAAGCCATGGTCAAGCAGCTGGATCGCGCCAAAGGCAAGGTCACCGCACATATCGAGATCGGCGGAAAAGTCGAAAAGCAAGAGTTTGACACCGTAATTTCCGCCGTCGGCATTGTTGGCAATGTCGAAGGGCTGGGACTGGAAGGTTTGGGCGTTGAGGTCGATCGCACCCATGTTGTGACCGATGCCTATTGCCGCACCAAAGTGGACGGGCTTTTTGCCATTGGTGACATCGCTGGTGCACCGTGGTTGGCCCACAAAGCCAGCCACGAAGGCGTGATGGTGGCCGAACTGGTTGCAGGCGGCAAACCCCATCCGGTAAAGCCCGAAAGCATCGCCGGCTGCACCTATTGCCACCCGCAAGTGGCCAGTGTCGGCCTGACCGAAGCCAAAGCCAAGGAGGCGGGCTATAAAATAAAAGTGGGCCGCTTCCCTTTCATCGGCAACGGCAAGGCGATTGCCCTGGGCGAGGCAGAGGGCATGATAAAAACCATCTTTGATGAGGCCACAGGCGAGCTGTTGGGCGCGCATATGGTGGGTGCAGAAGTGACAGAACTGATCCAGGGCTATGTGGTGGGCCGTCAGTTGGAAACCACCGAAGAAGACCTGATGAACACCGTCTTCCCGCACCCGACACTGTCTGAGATGATGCACGAAAGCGTTTTGGATGCCTATGACCGGGTGATTCATATCTAAGGCTTGCCCGGTGGTCCCCGCGGGATTTAGGTGTTTAGGCCCAGACATAGCAAAGGGGGCTGTGCGTGACGGCCCCCTTCGTGCAGTCTGACGACAAAAAGGAAGCACCAATGCCAAGCATCAATCGGGTTGTCATGCAAAAAACCACGCGCCAGTGGCTGGCTGAGCTGGATTTGACATCGATGGATGCGGCAGAAATATCGGGCAAGCACGGGCGTCGATACGATTTTAGAACCTATAAGACATTCAAATACCCCAAACATGACATCTGCGCCGGCCCCTTCATGACCAACCGCGGTGCGATGCGGACATTTGACATCATCCTTGCAAATCAGGTGTGGGAGCATCTGGACAGACCTTATGCCGCCACCTGCAATGTGCTCGAAATGTTGCGCCCCGGCGGGTATTTCTGGATCGCTGTGCCGTTTTTCATCCCCTATCACGCGGCACCAGTGGATTGTTCACGTTGGTCAGCGCGCGGGTTGAAAAACCTGTTGATTGAAGCGGGCTTTGCCGAGGATGCCATTCGTGCCGAACAATGGGGCAATCGCCACGCGGCCCAACGAAACTTTGAACAGCCCTGGCCCCCTGCCTTTGATGCCGAAACGGATGAATTGGATAATGATCCTGAGTTTCCAATTTGCGCCTGGGCCTTGGCGCAAAAGACGTTCGACTGACAACTATTGTCAGGAGGGCGGCCTGTTCACCCTATGTTCACACTTTTACCTTGGAACACCCTGTCACCTCCACTAGATATATCTGCATGTAGTGAGGGTGAATATGGCCGAGTTAAAGAACATCGAAGTGCGCGGCGCGCGCGAACATAATCTGAAGAACATAGATGTGAATATCCCCCGCGACCAACTGGTTGTTATTACGGGGCTTTCCGGCTCGGGCAAATCCTCGCTCGCGTTTGACACGATCTATGCCGAAGGCCAGCGCCGCTATGTGGAATCACTTTCTGCTTATGCGCGCCAGTTCCTGGACATGATGGAAAAGCCGGACGTGGACCATATCAGCGGCCTGTCCCCGGCCATTTCCATTGAGCAAAAGACAACCAGCAAAAATCCGCGCTCGACAGTTGGCACCGTGACCGAGATTTACGACTATATGCGCCTGCTGTTTGCGCGCGTGGGCACGCCTTACAGCCCCGCCACCGGCAAGCCGATCGAAGCCCAGCAAGTGCAGGATATGGTGGACCGTGTGATGGAGATGCAAGACGGCACACGCGCCTTCCTGCTGGCCCCAATTGTGCGTGATCGCAAAGGCGAATACCGCAAAGAATTCCTAGAGTTACGCAAAACCGGCTTTCAGCGGGTAAAGGTGGACGGCGCGTTTTATGAGCTGGATGAACCGCCGGTTTTGGACAAGAAGTTCCGCCACGATATTGATGTTGTGGTGGATCGCCTGGTGATCAAACCGGGCCTTGAAACACGGCTGGCCGACAGTTTCCGCACCGCCCTTGATCTGGCCGATGGTATCGCCGTGCTAGAGACAGCGCCAAAAGAAGGTGATCCGCTGCGCACTGTGTTCTCGGAAAAATTTGCCTGCCCTGTCAGCGGCTTTACGATCCCGGAAATTGAACCGCGCCTGTTTTCATTCAACGCGCCCTTCGGGGCCTGCCCGGACTGTGACGGGCTGGGGGTCGAGCTGTTTTTTGACGAACGCCTCGTGGTGCCGGACGCACAGCTAAAAATCTATGACGGGGCACTGGCCCCATGGCGTAAAGGTAAATCCCCGTATTTCCTGCAAACCATCGAAGCAATTGCCAAGCATTATGAGTTTGACAAAAACACCCGTTGGAAGGACTTGCCCAAACATGTGCAGCAAGTGTTCCTCTATGGCTCGGGCGATGAGGAAATCCAGTTCCGCTATGACGAAGGTGGGCGCGTCTATCAGGTCAGCCGCATCTTTGAGGGCGTGATCCCCAATATGGAGCGCCGTTACCGCGAAACAGATAGCAACTGGGTCCGCGAAGAATTTGAGCGTTATCAAAACAATAGAAGATGCGGCTCATGTGATGGATTTCGCCTGAAGAAGAGGCTCTGGCCGTTAAGATTGCCGGGCTTCATGTGGGTCAAGTGGTGCAGATGAGCATCCGTGAAGCGTTTGACTGGTGCGAAACTGTGCCGGATAACCTGACCAAGCAAAAGAACGAAATTGCCCGCGCTATCCTCAAGGAGATCCGCGAACGTTTGGGGTTTTTGAACAACGTTGGCTTGGAGTACCTGACTCTGAGCCGCAATGCCGGCACGCTGAGCGGGGGGGAAAGCCAACGGATCAGACTGGCGAGCCAGATCGGCAGCGGGTTGACCGGGGTGCTTTATGTACTGGACGAACCCTCCATCGGGCTGCATCAACGCGATAATGATCGCCTGCTTGGGACGCTGAAAAACCTGCGAGATCAGGGCAATACGGTGATCGTGGTTGAACATGACGAAGAGGCGATCCGTGCGGCCGACTATGTGTTTGATATCGGTCCCGGTGCCGGTGTGCACGGTGGCGAGGTGGTCAGCCACGGCAAGCCGGGAAAGGTAGCCAAGGACAAGAAATCAATCACCGGGCAATATCTGTCAGGTCTGCGCGAGATCTCGGTGCCCGCTGTGCGCCGTGATGGAAACGGTAAAAAACTAAGCGTTATCAAGGCGACAGGGAACAATCTTAAAGCTGTGAATGCTGATTTTCCATTGGGAAAATTTGTCTGCGTGTCGGGTGTTTCGGGCGGCGGGAAATCCACGCTGACGATTGAGACATTGTTCAAAACAGCCTCAATGCGGCTGAACGGCGCACGCCAGACCCCAGCGCCCTGTGAGACGATCAAAGGGCTGGAGCATCTGGATAAGGTGATCGACATTGATCAGCGGCCCATTGGGCGCACGCCACGATCGAACCCCGCCACTTACACGGGCGCTTTCACTCCGATCCGCGATTGGTTTGCAGGTCTGCCGGAATCAAAGGCGCGGGGGTACAAGCCGGGGCGGTTCAGTTTCAATGTCAAAGGTGGGCGCTGCGAAGCTTGTTCAGGGGATGGCCTGATCAAGATTGAAATGCATTTCCTGCCGGATGTCTATGTCACCTGTGAGACCTGTCAGGGCAAGAGATATAACCGCGAAACTCTGGAAATTATGTTCAAAGGCAAGAGCATAGCAGACGTTCTTGATATGACGGTCGAGGACGCACAGAGCTTTTTCAAGGCGGTGCCCAGCATCCGCGAGAAGATGGATGCATTGATGCGTGTTGGGCTTGGCTACATCAAAGTTGGTCAGCAAGCGACCACGCTTTCGGGCGGCGAAGCGCAGCGGGTGAAGCTGAGTAAAGAGCTGAGCAAACGATCAACCGGGCGCACGCTCTATATTCTTGATGAGCCGACCACCGGCTTGCACTTTGAGGATGTGAGGAAACTGCTGGAAGTGCTTCATGAACTTGTCGAAACCGGCAACACAGTGATCGTGATTGAGCATAATCTGGACGTCATCAAAACCGCCGACCATATCATTGATATTGGTCCCGAAGGCGGCGATGGCGGCGGCGAGATCGTGGCGACGGGCACACCCGAAGAGGTGGCCGACAATCCAAGCAGCCACACCGGGTACTACCTGAAAGACATGCTCAAACCGCGCAAAGTCGCGGCGGAATAAGGATCAATCGGGCTGGTATCGGGCCAGCCCGTATTTGACCAGCCAAAGACAAGCGCGCTCTACTGTGACTTGATTGATCTGCATAGTGTGGGCCAGATCGGGGGTCACGGCTCCGGCTTGTCCTGCCGCGCAAAGTGCCTGATTAACCTTCTCAAGTGTTTCCATGCTTTCAAAGGCTTGCTTCAACTTTTTGTATCGGCGGGCGGTGTATATTTGTGCCACGTTCCCCCCGCCTTCCACCGCAGTAAACCGCCCCTTGCCAGATTGCAGCTGTGCTGTCGGGTAGCTGGCAAAAATGTCCATTGGCGAAGGGGCCATGGGAACGGGGCCGCTTTTGGGCGCATCACCCGCCAGCCGATTTCGGATTGCCGACAGCTCGCCCCAGAAATCCTGCATTTGAGGGATGATCACAGACCAGTCGTACACATCATTTGCCCGCTGGCGACCCGCGTCACCCATTCTGCGGCGCAGCGCGGGATTGCGGGCCAGGTCNATGAAGGCCTNTGTCATGGCAGGTACATCAATGNCCGTCATGGCCGACACATTCCCGGANTATTGCGCATAAGAGTATTGCTTGCAGAAATAGCGCCAGGCGTCGGGGGTTGTGTGGCGCGCGGATGCGCCCAGTNTGGGCAGACGAAATCCGACATCTGGTGTCACAGTATCACGCATACCATCCCAGTCCGACGTCACCACGGGCAGTCCCGCAGCCATCGCCTCGATCGGGGCGAGGCCAAAGGTTTCCTGAATATTATCAATAGGAAAGGTGAATATGTCAGAGCCCGAGAGCGCCTCTTTTCTGGCCATTGCATCCGCGCCATCCAGATGGGTATAGCTGACATCGGGCATCAGGGCAGCGGCGCAGGCCTTAAACGTATTTGAGGAATGGCTATCGGCATAAATCCCGCAGGCGACGAAATGCAGCCGCTGCCCGCTCAGTTGGGATTGCGCCTGTTGCAGCGCCACAAACAGCGGGCCTGGGTCAAATTTTCCATAGGGTAAAAGCCGTGACAAGGTGGCGACCACGATGTCATTCTCGCCCCATCCCATGCGGTTGCGCAGGGCATTTGCTGCATCTGCATCATGGGCGAAGTCATCACAGTTGATACCCAGAGGAATGACAGGCATCTGCGGGCGAGGGGGCAAGGTGCCAAAACGAGCCTTCAGGTGTTCATCCGCCAAGTCCATATTGCGCGTGGTCGCCGCGTGAACCGCCTGTGAGGTGCAAATGATCGCATCCCATTCGGCCTGAGGCCCAGCCCGCAAATTCTGCACGCCCTGCATGACCGCACGGGTGGCGGTGGTATGTGTGATGCCACAAATCGAATAGGCCCCCATGCCGAACCGCTGACGTTGCCAACATTCCTCGGAATAATTTGGCGCAGGGAAATAGAGCGTGTTCACGGGGGTCATTTTGGTGGGCGCATTGGTGAAAACACCGCGATGCGCAACGTCACGGCCTTCGTTCTTCAACCTATCAGCAAAGGAGGCCTTGCCCTTCGAGCCTTGGGTGAGGGAGACAAATTCATCCACATCGGCATGGCGAAAAAACCCCTTGAGAAACGATGCACCAGCCACCCGGCGCCCGTTTAATCCCTTTTTTCAGGGTCATAGCCATCATCGGCGTACCAAATGACAGCGTTGCGATCGGGGTTGGCCATGCTTTGCCTCGCCTTGTGTGACGCCACGATAGCGGGCCACCCGCAGCACTAAAAACAGAATTTTCTAGCCCTTGTGCCCGCGCGCAGCAAGCCGGGGTAACATCGCTGAGAAATCCTGGCCCAAACCATCTTCCTGTTCAACAAACTGCGCGTAGAGTTCGGCGGCAGCCTGGCCCAGAGGCGTATCTGCATCGGCGGCCACTGCGGCCTGCTGCGCCAAGCGCAGATCCTTGAGCATCAATTCGGCCGCGAACCCCGGTTGATACTCATTGTCTGCCGGCGATTGTGGCCCAATACCGGGGGCAGGGCAGTAGGCATTCATGGACCAGCTATAGCCCGAGGAGGTGGAAACGACATCAAACATTGCTTGGCGATCAAGACCCAGTTTATCGGCCAGCGCAAAGGCCTCGCAGGTGACGATCATGGTGGCACCAAGGATCATGTTATTGCAGATTTTGGCGGCCTGACCGTTGCCAGAAGGGCCGCAGTGAACGGCCTTTTGGCCCATAATATCAAAGAGTTCGGATGCAATCTTAAAGCCAGCATCATCGCCGCCAACCATGAAGGTGAGCGTGCCAGCTGTCGCACCGCCAATGCCGCCGGAAACCGGTGCATCAAGGGCCAGAAGGCCAGCGGCAGCGGCCTGGGTCGCCACGTCGCGCGCGCTTTCCACATCAACGGTTGAGCAATCGAGCAACACAGCTCCGGCTTTCATGGCTGGAACCACCTGATCGGCCACGGCCCGCAGGATTTTGCCGTTGGGCAGCATGGTGATGACCACATCCTGATCTGTGGCGGCCTCTGCGGCGCTGGAGGCGTTGCTCACGCCCTCAATTGTCACGCCGGCAGTGTCAAATCCGGTGACGTTATGGCCGCCCTTGGCCAGATTAGTCGCCATTGGGCCACCCATGTTGCCCAGTCCGATGAAGCCGATATTCATGATGTAATTCCTTGTTTATCAAAGGTTAAGCAGTCTTCCCCGAGTGGCATAAGCATCTTGGTTGCGGCCAAAGCGGGCGGCGTATCAAGGGTATGTTGCCAATTGGGAGCGCGGTCTTTGTCGATCACGGCGGCGCGGATACCTTCCAGAAAGTCACCATGTTCCATTGCGCGGAACGTGAAGCGGTATTCCAATTCCAGCGCTTGTTGGATATCTGCGCCGGGCCCGCGTAAACGGTGGATTATCTCCACGGCGCAGGCCATGGAGAGCGGTGAATTGCGGCCGAGTTTCTTCAGCGTCTCAGTGGCAAAATCTCCGCTGTCGGTGCCCAGGGAACTGAGAATATCAGCCAGAGTTTCGCCGCCAAAATGTGTATCACAGTGTGGCTGTATGCCTCGGGTTGTTCCGGTTGGCGGCGCCTTTGCCATTGCAGATATCACGCCGAGATCACCTGTGGTTTCAAGCGTCTGGATCACCTCAGGCCAATCCTCAAGAGGGACATAAGTATCTGCAAAACCACAATAAATAGAATCTCCGGGGCCCATACGCGCGGCGGTGATACCAAGGTATTCACCCAAGCGCCCAGGGGCGCGCGCAAGGAGCAATGACCCGCCCACATCAGGCACCAAACCGATACCCACCTCAGGCATGGCGATCTGGCTGTTTTCGCACACGATGCGGTGTGATCCGTGGCACGAAATACCAACGCCGCCGCCCATGGTGAACCCTTGCATCAGGGCAACATAGGGCTTGGGGTAGGCGGCGATTATGGCGTTCAGGCGGTATTCATCGCGCCAGAACCGTTGACCATAGGCGAAATCGCCTGCGCGACCGGTGTCATACAGCTGCTGAATGTCGCCACCTGCGCAAAACGCTTTGTCGCCGGTCGCATCTATGATCACCAGCTTTACGGCATCATCGTTGACCCAAGCAGCCAAAGCGGCCTCGATCGCAATGGCCATGTCATAGCTCAGCGCGTTCAGAGCCTTGGGGCGGGTCAGGGTGATGCGCCCGGCGCAGCCCACGATGCGGATGTTGATATCGCTCATCATTCGGCCAAAAGCTGACGGGCGACGATCAGGCGCATGACCTCATTCGTGCCTTCAAGGATTTCATGCACGCGCAGGTCACGAACCAGTTTTTCAATGCCGTAATCCGCCAGATAGCCATAGCCGCCGTGCAGTTGCAGGCATTGGTTTACCACGTTCGACCCAGTTTCGGTCACCAGCCGTTTTGCCATGGCGCAAAACTTGGTGGCATCAGGGGCGCCTGTGTCCACTTTCCAGGCGGCCTGACGCAGGAATGTGCGCGCGGCTTGCATCTCGGTCTCCATATCGGCGAGGCGAAATTGCAGCGCCTGAAACTGGTCGATGGGTTTTCCAAATGCCTTGCGCTCGGCCATATAGGCGCGCGTTGCGTTCATGGCGCTTTGGGCGGCCCCCAGCGAACAGGCCGAAATGTTCAGCCGCCCGCCATCAAGGCCAGACATCGCATATTTGAAACCTTTACCCTCTTCTCCTACCATATTGTCGGAGGAAATGTTGCAATTGTCGAATTGAACTTGCCGGGTAGGTTGGCTGCGCCAGCCCATTTTATCCTCAAGCCCGCCAAAGCTCAGCCCCTCTGTGCCATCCTCGACATAGACTGTTGAGATGCCTTTGGGCGTGTCATCACCGGTGCGCACCATCACAACATAGGCATCCGAATACCCACCGCCCGAGATGAACGCCTTTGTGCCATTCAGGACATAGCCTGTGTCGGTGCTCTGGGCGCGGGTTTTCAGGGCCGCCGCATCCGAGCCGGACCCCGGTTCGGTCAGGCAATAGGACAAGACCGTGTTCATTGATACCGCACCCGGAAGCAGCCGCGCCTTCATGGCGTCAGATGCGTACATGTCCAGCATTTTGGCGCACATATTGTGAATAGACAAAAACGCCGCAACCGAGGGGCAGGCCATGGAAAGTGCTTCAAACACCAATGTCGCATCCAACCGGCTGAGGCCCGAGCCGCCCGATGCCTCTGAGACATAAAGCCCGCCAAAGCCCAATTCACCAATTTGGGGCCACAGGTCTTTGGGAATGGTGCCCGCGGCCTCCCAGTCGCGCGCGTGCGGCGCGATCGTGTCCTGGCCAAAGGCATAAGCCATATCAAAAATGGCGGTTTGTTCCTCGCTCAGCGCAAAATCCATATCGTGTCCCCCCTCATGCTCTGCCCGAATTGAACATATGTTTAGTTATCAGTTTTTACAGGGGTTTTACAAGGGGAGGCCACCTAGAGATCAGCGTGATATTCCTCAATCAAATGGCTTACGACGGCGCGCAGGGCGTCTGTGTGGTCGCCGCCGTTTTCACGGGCAATCGTATAGGCCTGACGTTGGCGCCCGGCGCTGGACTGCGAGGCCATCATCTCGCTCGCGGTTTCAATTTCGGCCACACTCGATAATGCCTCGGCATCATCGGCAATCAAGATGATGATCTCGTTCAGCAGGTCCTCAAACGGGCATGATTTTGCTGCGGCCAAAGTCAATCAATCCCTTGGTGGTGCCATAGCGCTGTGCCCGCCAGCGATTTTCGGCCACAAGAAATCTGTCGTAGATACGCCAACGCTGATTGCTTTGTGCCAACCGCCAGAGCATTCGGGTGAGGGCTTGGGTCAGGGCGGCCAGTGCCAGCGCGTGTTCCAAACGGGGCTGCACATCGCAGATGCGGCTTTCCAGCGTTGGAAATTTGGAGGATGGGCGCAGATCCCACCAGATTTTTGAGCTGTCCTCAATAACTCCCAAATCCGTCAGCACACCCACCGAGCGCTCAAACTCGCTGAAGTTTTCCATGCGAGGGGGCAGGCCAGTGCGCGGCAGATTGTCAAAAACGCTCAGCCGATAGCTGGCCAATCCGGTGTCATGCCCCTGCCAGTAGGGTGACGAACAGCTGAGCGCCAGCAGATGTGGCAGGAAGTAGCTGAGCTGGTTCATCAAATCGATGCGCAGATCGGGGTCTTGGATGCCAACATGCACATGCATCCCGCAAATCAACATGCGTTGCACCACACCAGCCAGATCGGAAGACAGCGCATTGTAGCGGTCTTTTTGGGTGTGGGCCTGATCGCGCCAGTCCGAAAACGGGTGACATGAGGCGGCAATGGGGGCCAGGTTCAACCGGGCCGCATGTTTTGACACACACGCCCGCAGGCGTTTGAGGTCCTCTCGGGCCTCGGCCACGTTGCGGCAAACTTTGGTGCCGATCTCGATCTGGCACTTCAAAAACTCCGGCGTCACCTGATCCGGCAGCTCGGCGGCGCAGGCCTCCATCAACCCATCGGGCGCTTCGACAAGTGCCAGGCTATCGCGGTCAACCAGAAGGTATTCCTCTTCGATGCCCATGGTGAAATCAGGGGTGGAGTTGGCCATGAGGTGCCCTTTTTCAGGCAATACCAGCAAGAAAACACCGCTTTGGCAAGCGGTGGTTGCACATAGGTTGGAATTCGACGCGGTGTTAGACCCAGATCAAAGCGCAATAAGCCGATGATCTTTATGCTGGCCGTGGACACATGAAGGAAGGAAAGAAACGATGTTTGGATGGACGAAAAAGACTGTATTGATGCTGGCATTGCTGCTGACGCCGATCATGGGGCATGCCGATGAGGTCAAGAGGGGCCTGTTTGTGAACCTGACCACCGATGACACTTGGTCGGCAACCAAGGCGATCATGTTTGCACATCGCAAATCACTGAAAAACGGGCATGACACAGCGATTTGGCTGAACGTGCGCGCCGTTTACCTAGCCGACAAGAAGCGCGCCAGCCATGTGCACGGCCTGATGGCCGAGACGGGCAAATCGGTTCAGGATATGTTGGCGGCCTTTATCGCAGATGGTGGAACGGTCATCATGTGCAAGGCTTGTTCCAAGGCCGCAGGGCTGACCAAGGCCGATTACATTGACGGTGTGCAAATGGGCAACTGGCCATTGATCGAAAGCTGGCTGTTCCGCGAGGGGATGCAAACGCTCGCCTGGTAGGACCGGATAAGCCATTGTTACAAAATAAAAAGCCCCGGAAATTATCCGGGGCTTTTGTTGGTCAGGGCGACGGTGTTAGTCCATCGCTTTGAAGTTGAACTCGCCACCTTCTTTGATGCCTGAGGGCCAGCGCGCGGTCACGGTCTTGGTGCGCGAATAAAACTTGAAGCTGTCGGGCCCATGCTGGTTCAGATCGCCGAACATGGATTTTTTCCAACCACCAAAGGTGTGATAGGCCAGCGGCACAGGGATGGGCACGTTGATGCCAACCATGCCGATGTTGATGCGGTGGGCAAAATCACGCGCCGTGTCACCATCGCGGGTATAGATCGCGGTGCCATTGCCGTATTCGTGATCCATCGCCAGGCCAATCGCCTCTTCATAGGTTTTGGCGCGCACGGTGGACAAGACAGGGCCGAAAATTTCCTGTTTGTAGATGTCCATATCAGGTGTGACGTGGTCAAACAGATGTGGCCCAACAAAGAAGCCATTTTCATAGCCCTGAAGCGAGAAATCACGGTTGTCCACAACCAGTTTTGCACCCTGTTCAACACCTGAATCGATGAGTTTCAGAATGCGTGCTTTGGCTTCGGCTGTGACCACAGGCCCAAAATCCACGTCGTCGCCATCGGTATAGGGGGCCACACGCAGTTTTTCGATGCGAGGTATCAGTTTTTCGATCAGGCGATCGGCAGTTTCATCGCCAACAGGCACAGCCACGGAAATGGCCATGCAGCGTTCGCCCGCCGCGCCAAATCCGGCACCCATCAACGCATCAGCAGCCTGATCCAGATCGGCATCAGGCATCACGATCATATGGTTCTTGGCGCCACCAAAGCACTGTGCACGCTTGCCGTTCGCGGTGGCCCGAGAATAGATATATTGCGCGATAGGGGTGGAGCCGACAAAGGACACACCAGCAATGGTTTCGTGGTCCAGCAGCGCATCAACCGCTTCTTTGTCACCATTCACCACCTGGAAGCAGCCTGCGGGCAGGCCGGCCTCGACAAATAGCTCCGCCAGCATCAAGGGCACGGATGGGTCACGCTCGGAGGGTTTGAGCACAACCGAGTTGCCACAGGCCAAGGCCGGGGCCACATGCCACAAAGGCATCATCGCCGGAAAGTTGAACGGCATGATCGAGGCCACAACGCCCAAAGGCTGACGCATGGAATAAAGGTCAATGCCGGGGCCTGCGTCATCGGTGTATTCGCCCTTCAGCAGATGTGGCGCACCGATGCAATATTCGATCACTTCCAAGCCACGTTGCAGGTCGCCCTTGGCATCCGGGATCGTCTTGCCGTGTTCGCGGCTCAGTGCTTCGGCCAGTTTATCCATGTCGCGGTGCATCAGGCCAACCATGGCCATCATCACGCGGGCACGTTTTTGTGGGTTGGTGGCGCCCCAGGCGGGTTGCGCTTTGGCGGCACGCTCTACCACGTCATTGGTTTCGGCCGGGGTTGCGATGGGCAATTTAGCCTGCACTTCGCCAGTGGCGGGGTTGAAGACGTCAGAAAAACGGCCCGATGTGCCTTTGGTCATGGCGCCGTCAATAAAGTGAGTCAGTTCTTGCATGGAATCCTCCCTAAGCATTTGTGCACAGGGTAGTCTTGCAATTTTGATTGTAAAAGGGGCAATATTCCAAAAGGGTCATGCAAAAATGCAAAGGATCACAAATGGATGCGCAATGGGATGATTTGAAAGTGTTTTTAGCTGTGGCCCGCGCCGAAAGCCTGTCTGGTGCGGGGCGTATCCTGAAGGTCGATCCGGCCACAGTGGGGCGGCGTATTGCACGACTGGAGGATGCCTATGGCACTGCGTTTTTTGGTAAATCCCCCACGGGATATGCGCTGACAGACGCAGGCCAACGCCTGATGGGCCATGCCGAGAGGGTGGAACAGGCAATGACCGAAGCTGCAGATGAGATCGGCGGCACGTCGGGTGGCTTGACCGGACAAATCCGCATTGGCGCGCCGGACGGATCGGCCAACTATTTGCTGCCGCAGGTCTGCGCCAAGATTGCGGCTCAGAACCCTGATCTGGAAATCCAGATATTGGCCCTGCCACGCGTGGTCAACCTGACCCGGCGCGAGGCGGATATGGTGGTGGCTGTCAGCCCTCCCAATGCCGGGCGGCTGAGCGTGCAAAGGATATGTGATTACAAGCTGCACCTGGCCGGTGCCGAGGCGTATCTGCGCCAACACGCACCAATTGAGCGCGTAACTGATCTGAAATCCCACAAGATTATTGGCTATATTCAGGACATGATTTTTGACAAGGAATTGGATTACCTGCGCGAAACCGGCCTGACGGATGTGGATTTGGCGTCAAATTCGGTTTCGGTGCAAATCAACTGGGTCCGCCAAGGGGCCGGCATTGGTGTGGTGCATGATTTTGCGTTGCCCGCAGTGACGGGCTTGCGCAAAATTTTAACGGCTGAGGTGAGCCTGACCCGCAGTTTTTACCTGGTGCGCCACGCCGATGATCGCCGGTTGGAACGGCAAAACCGGTTTGCCGCCGCGTTGGTTGAGGGGATGCGTGCCGAAGTGACACGGCTGGAGGCGTTGACTTGACAGAACGGGGCATCTGACCGACGCTGAGAGTACACGCAAAATTATGAGGGAGATATGCCATGCTGGTGCAACAGATCCTGAAGGCCAAAGATGGCGACGGGGTGATCACGGTCAAACCGGACACTTTGGTGTCGGATGCCGCGCAAATTCTGGCAGAGAGGCGGATCGGCGGCGTTGTTGTTTCCTCGGATGGGGAAAAGCCAAACGGCATTTTGTCTGAGCGCGATATTGTGCGATCCCTGGCGATGCGCGGGGCGACTTGCATGGATGATAAAGTGTCAGACCTCATGACCCGAAACCCGGTTTGCTGCAATCGGCAGGATACATCGGATGCGGTGTTATCGCGCATGACCGATGGCCGGTTTCGCCACATGCCAGTGGTGGATGATGGCAAATTGGTTGGCATTGTGACCATTGGAGATGTGGTAAAGGCGCGCCTGCAGGAGTTGTCGATGGAGAAATCTGCCCTTGAGGGCATGATTATGGGCCACTGAACGCGGCTTGATCTGATTGAGTGCTGCGCACGCTTTATGTCTCGTCGTCATCCTTGCGTCTTCCTCCTCGGGGCTGTGGCATCGGTAATGCTATGAAATGAAGGTGGTTGGGGCTGTGAGCGCGGCAATGCCTTCGGCGAGGATATTTTTGGCAAGAAGAAGGGGCGTGCCGCGACGTTCTAAGCCCTTGCAATTCGTCATGCAGTGGTGTTGCTTTCGGCCAGATAGTTTGCCCGATCATTTGAAGGAGCGCCCCAGATGCGGATTGGTCTTTATCCAGGTACGTTTGACCCAATTACTTTGGGGCATATTGATATTATCCGACGTACATCAGCATTGGTGGACAGGTTGGTGATTGGCGTGGCGATCAACCGCGACAAGGGCCCGCTGTTTACGCTGGAAGAGCGGGTGGCGATGATCGAAGCGGAATGTGCCAAGCTGAGTAAGCAGACCGGTATCGAAATCGTGGTGCATCCGTTTGAGAACCTGCTGATCAATTGTGCCCATGATGTCGGGGCACAGATCATTGTGCGCGGATTGCGTGCTGTGGCGGATTTTGAGTATGAATTTCAAATGGTTGGTATGAATCGCGCTTTGGATGATTCAGTTGAAACCGTGTTTTTGATGGCGGATGCTGCACATCAGGCGATCGCCAGTAAACTGGTTAAGGAAATTGCGCGATTGGATGGCGATGTGTCAAAATTTGTGACACCGCCAGTGAATACAGCGCTGAAAGCAAAGCTGAGTTAGGCGCGCGCCTTCCCCATGGCCACCGCCGTGTCGGCCATGCGGTTGGAGAACCCCCATTCATTGTCATACCAGGCCAGCACCCGGCACATGGTGCCATCCAGAACGCGGGTCTGATCGGTGGCAAATATGGCCGAATGCGGGTTGTGGCGAAAGTCTGAGCTGACCAATTCGCGCTCGGTGATATCTAGGATACCGTTGAGGGGGCCTCGGGCGGCTGTGGCAATGGCGGTGTTGATGTCGCCCACTGTGGTTTCACGGGCTGCCTGAAAGGTGAGGTCAATCATGCTGACATTGGGCGTGGGCACACGCACCGCCATACCATCAAGGCGACCTGCCAGTTCGGGCAAAACCAGCCCCACCGCAGCGGCGGCACCTGTGGTTGTGGGCACGATGTTTTCTGCTGCGGCCCGGCTGCGGTACAGGTCTTTGCGTGCGGTATCCAGCGTTGGTTGGGTGGCGGTATAGCTGTGCACCGTGGTCATGAATCCACGGGTGATGCCGATGGCCCGGTGCAGAACCTGAGCGACAGGTGACAGGCAGTTTGTAGTACATGAGGCGTTAGAAACGATCACGTCATCCGCGGTCAAAGTGTCGTGATTGACGCCAAAAACAACCGTGCGATCAGCGCCCTTGGAGGGGGCCGAGACCAGCACTTTTTTGCTGCCGTTTTTAAGATGCAAAAGAGCTTTGTCGCGGTGGCGAAAGACCCCGGTGCATTCCATGACGATATCCACGTCCCCCCAGGGCAATTCCTGCGGGTCACGGATGGCGCTCACGCGGATTGGCCCACGGCCCACATCCAGCGAATCTTTACCCAGCACCACAGTGCCGGGAAACCGGCCATGGTTGGTGTCGTATTCAAACAGATGCGCGTTGGTCTCAAGCGGGGCCAGATCATTGATGGCGATCACCTTAAGATCGGAGCGCCCCGATTCAATGATCGCCCGCAGCACGTTGCGGCCAATGCGGCCAAACCCGTTGATGGCGATGTTCAGTGTCATGATCTTTGCCCCCTGATTGCCCCCTGATTGCCCGGCCAGTAAAGGCGCGCGGGGCAGGGGCGTCAACGCCAGAAGGCCAGATATTCGATCAGATCCACAAGTTTACGCCCCAAATAAATGCTGTTGGCCCAATCGGCAAAAAAGGCGTCCAACGCCAGTAAGATTAGGAGCACCAAGCCAAGAACGAGGGCAAGTCTATTGGTCATCTGAATGGCCACTTTGTAAAACGATCCCGTCCGGGTATGCCCGAGCGATGCGCGCGGTGCAAGTGGTGGGGCCAGGCCATTGGGCTGAGGGATCACCTGAGATTCAGGTGGCGTGCACCTTCGCACTGTTTGACAAACTTGGTCACATTTACCCAAGGGTCATGTGGATGGGCCTATGCAAACGGCGCAAAAAAGCCCCCGGTACGAAACGCGCCGAGGGCTATTTAGCGTATTGATGGTAAGCTCTTAGCCCAGCTTTCCCATGGCAACGGCCACATCGGCCATACGCACAGAGAACCCCCATTCATTGTCATACCACGCAAGGACACGCACCAGACGCCCGCCAATCACTTTGGTTTGCTCTGGGGCAAAGATCGAGCTTTCCTCGGTGTGATTGAAATCAATCGAGACCTTGGGCTCGGGATCATAGCCCAGAACGCCTTTCATCTCGCCTTTGGCGGCGGTTTCAACTGCGGCGTTCACTTCTGCTTCGCTGACGTCGCGGCTGGCAACAAAGGTCAGGTCGACGGCCGATACATTGGGCGTCGGCACCCGGATGGCCGACCCGTCAAGCTTGCCTTTCAGCGCGGGCAGCACTTCACCCAAGGCCTTGGCCGCACCGGTGGAGGTTGGGATCATCGACATCGCAGCGGCGCGTGCACGGTAAAGGTCATCGTGGCGACGATCCAGCGTGGGCTGATCGCCGGTATAGGCGTGGATCGTGGTCATAATGCCGGATTCAATGCCAAAGGCGTTATGCAGCACCTTGGCCACCGGGGCCAGACAGTTGGTGGTGCACGACCCGTTTGAGACCATCTTGTCAGTGGCTTGCATCTCGGCATGGTTCACGCCGTAAACAACAGTGCGGTCCACGTTTTTGCCAGGGGCCGACAGCAGAACCTTGCCGGCACCGCGCTCAAGGTGTTTCTTGGCCTTCTCGCCGTCGTTGAATTTGCCCGTGCATTCCAGAACCACGTCACAGCCAGACCAGTCTAGCTCATCCATGTTGTAGGTCGAGAACATCTGCATAGGGCCTTGGCCCAGATCCATGGTGCCATCACCCAGCGTGACCGTATTGGGAAACCGGCCATGTACACTGTCATATTTGATCAGATGTGCGGCGGTTTCCAATGGGCCTGTGGCATTGACTTTGACAACCTCAATATCATCACGCCCCGATGCGGCAATGTGAGAGAGCGTGCAGCGGCCAATACGGCCAAACCCGTTGATACCAACTTTGATGGTCATGGATGTCTCCTGAAAACGTAGGGATTTAGGGGCGTCTTAAAGCCGGGGCAGGCGGGGCGAAAGCGGAAAATGCCGATGCCACAGTGTGATAGCGGTAACCGTTTGCGCAAACCTGCGCACAGGGGCGGCACTTGGCCCCTGACTGGTGCTCTGGTGTGCAGGACGCCGTTTTTCGGGCACTTGATGGTGAGGTGGCGTGAACAAAGTTACGCCCGGCGCAGGGCGGCGAAACCTATCGTGCTGGCCCGACAGAGGGGGAGGGGCGCGCCGCCGTGGCGCACCCCGTTGGTTTACAGCAGTGACTGAACTTTTTCTGCCACGGCCTCGGCTGTGATGCCGAATTTCTCATAGAGCGTTCCGGCAGGGGCCGACGCACCAAAACTGTCCATGCCGACAAATCCGGCGCGCGCTTCGCGGCCACGCTCGCCACACAACCAGCGGTCCCAGCCGGTGCGCACACCGGCTTCGATGCCCACGCGCACGGCTTGCCCACCGGGCAGCACACGCTTGCGATAGCTTTCGTCCTGCGCTTCAAACAGCTCCCAGCAGGGCATGGAAACAACACGCGTGCCGATGTCCTTGGCTTGCAGCAGATCACGCGCTTGCATGGCAATCGCCACCTCCGAGCCGGTGGCCATCAGGATCGCCTGGCGCTTGCCAACTGCATCGGCTAGCACATAGGCGCCTTGTGATGTCAGGTTCTTGGTCTTGTGCTCCAGCCGCAGCGTCGGCACGCCCTGACGGGTCAATGACAGCACGGAAGGGGTTTCCTTGGTGCTGAGTGCCAATTCCCATGCCTCGGCGGTTTCCACCGTGTCACAGGGGCGAAATACCCAAGTGTTGGGCGTGGCGCGTGACATCGCCAGATGCTCCACCGGCTGGTGGGTCGGGCCATCTTCGCCCAGACCGATGCTGTCATGGGTCATCACAAACACTGTGGGCACGCGCATCAAGGCCGCCAGACGCATGGCAGGGCGCGCATAATCGGTGAAACACATGAACGTGCCGCCATAGGGGCGGATGCCACCGTGCAGCACCATGCCGTTCATCGCCGCCGCCATGCCGTGCTCGCGAATGCCCCAATAGACATAGCGCCCCTTGCGGTTGTCCACGTCAAAGGCAGTCATGTCACCCGAGCGGGTGTTGTTTGATCCGGTCAGATCGGCCGATCCCCCAACGGTTTCGGTCATGATCGGGTTGACCACCTCCAGCACCATTTCAGAGGATTTGCGCGTGGCCACTTTCGGCGCCTCAAGGCTGATCTGTTTTTTCAGGGCCTTCACGCGCGCAGACAGTTTGCTGGGCACGTCGCGGGCAAAGATGCGGGCAAACTCGGCCTGACGCTGGGGTGACGCCTCAGACAGACGCCCCTCCCAGGCGGCACGATCCGCAGCGCCGCGGCTGCCGATGGCCTCCCATTGTTGCTTCACGTCACTGGGCACTTCAAACGGGCCAGTGGTCCAGCCATAGAGCTTCTTGGCCTCAACCATCTGTGCGGGATCCGTTAACGCCCCGTGACCTTTGGAGGTGTCCTGCGCGGCATGACCAAAAGCGATATGTGTCTTACAGGCGATCATGCTGGGCTTTTGGGTGGTCTTGGCCTTGGCAATAGCGGCATCAATCGCGGCCGGGTCATGGCCGTCGATTTCCTGCACATGCCAACCCGCCGCTTTGAAGCGCATCACCTGATTGGTGCGATCCGAAAGTTCAACCGTGCCGTCGATGGTGATGTTGTTGTTATCCCAAAACACAACCAGCTTGCCCAAACGATGCCGCCCGGCCAGGCCAATCGCCTCGTGGCTGATACCTTCCATCAGGCAGCCGTCACCGGCGATGCAATAGGTATAGTGATCCATCAGCTTCTTGCCATAGCGCGCGCGCAGGATTTCTTCGGCCATGGCAAAGCCGACGGCGTTGGAAATACCCTGACCCAAGGGGCCAGTGGTGGTTTCAATGCCCGAAGCATGGCCATATTCCGGATGACCCGCAGTAATAGCCCCCCACTGGCGGAAGTTCTTGATCTGCTCGAGGGTCATATCCTCGTACCCGGTCAGATGCAGCAGCGAATACAGCAACATCGAGCCATGCCCCGCCGACAGGATAAAGCGGTCACGATCAGGCCAGTTGGGCGCGGAGGCATCAAATTTGAGGTGCTTTTCATACAGCACCGTGGCCACATCAGCCATGCCCATAGGCATGCCGGAATGGCCGGAATTCGCCGCAGCGACGGCATCGAGGGTCAAAGCACGAATGGCAGTTGCGCGCATCCAGTGATCGGGGTTGGCAGAACGCAGAGCAGCAATATCCACGGGGGCATCCATCCTTATCAAGCAGCATCCAAGTACAGGCTGCATATCAGGCGAGGCCCAAAGATCAAGCGGCTCTGGCACTGCTTGGGGATAACTCCCCGTTAAGGGGGCGCATTTCTGGCGCAGCTTCGCTAAACTTGCCATCACAAGGCATGCTGAGCGATTCGCCGGCACGTCGGGGGAAGTGTGAGCGAAAGGGGTGAGCTAGTGAGCCAGATTGATGATCTGCACAGCCGGATTACAGCGGCATTGGACCGGATCAGCCAGGGGCTGGAAGGAATGTCGCAAACCGATGCTGAGGCAGATGCGTCCGAAATGGATGCCTTGCGCCAACAGTTGGAAGACGAAAAAACCGCCAACGCCCAGCTGGAAGAGCGGCTGAAACGCACCAAAGAAAAGCTGGACGCGCTGGAAAGCAGTGCTGATGATGCCGCACGCGCCCAGCGTGACGGGCTGACAAAGCTGGACGGTGATTTGCAATCGCTGCGCCGTGCCAACAGCCAGTTGCGCGATAATAACAAGGCCCTGCGTGAGGCCAATGAGGCCGGCGTATCCGAGCCACATCTGATCAACAAGGCGATGCTGAGCGAGTTGGAAGGCCTGCGTGCTGCGCGTGCCGCTGACCTCGCCGAGACTGAGGCCGTACTGGGCGAGTTAACCCGGATCGCCAACGCGGCCGCGGCCGACAATTCGGAGGATGCATAATGCCCGAAGTACATATTGATATCGGTGGGCGCAGCTTTGAGGTGGCCTGTCAGGAGGGCGAAGAGCACTACCTGCAATCCGCCGCCAAAATGCTGGACGAAGAGGCCAAGGTGTTGACCAGCCAGGTCGGCCGTATTCCGGAGCAACGCATGTTGTTGATGGCCGGACTGATGTTGGCTGATAAAACCGCAGGCGTGCAGGACAAGCTGCGCGAGATGGAAGGCAAGATGGCCGAGAAAGAAGCCGAACTTGCCCAATTGCGCAATGCCCCTGTGCCCGAACCCGAGCGTGTTGAGGTGCCCGTGGTGCCCAACGATGTGACGGATACATTGGCAGAAATCGCCGCCCGTGCCGAGGCGCTGGCGGATACGGTTGATCAGCGCAGTTAACGCGAGGCGCTTTGAAATGAAAACGGCGGGCTGATCATGGCCCGCCGTTTTTATTTGGCCGCGTGCGGTTGCGAGGGCTTACTCAGCCCCCATCACATCCAATCGCGCGGTGAGCATTTCAACCTGCGAATCCAGCCCGTCAATCACATCTTGCTGCTGGGCAATGTAGGTATGCGCATGCTCCGGCTGCATTCAGTATCCGGCCCGGTTTGTCCGACACATTGACAAACAAAAAGGCCCCACACCGGAGTGCAGGGCCTTTCAATCAGAAATATGGAGCGGCGTTTACTTGTTGGCCAGGGGGCCGATGATCATGATCATCTGGCGGCCTTCCATCTTGGGCATATGCTCAACCTTGCCGGCCTCTTTGGTGTCTACGGCGACGCGGTCCAGCAATTCACGGCCCAACTGTTGGTGCGCCATCTCACGACCCCGAAACCGCAGGGTGATCTTCACCTTGTCACCGTTCTCAAGAAACTTGAAAACATTGCGCATTTTGACTTCATAGTCATGGGTGTCGGTGTTGGGGCGAAATTTCACCTCCTTCACCTCGATCACCTTTTGCTTTTTGCGCGCTTCGGATTCACGCTTTTGCTGTTCGTATTTGTATTTGCCAAAATCCATGATTTTGCAGACTGGCGGGTTCGCATTGGGCGAGATTTCAACCAGGTCCAGCCCGGCCTCTTCGGCCATGTCCATGGCGCGGCCAGGGGTGACAACACCAACATTTTCGCCATCCGCGCCAATCAGGCGGATTTCGTTGGACGTGATGCGTTCATTGATACGAGGGCCGGTGTCGCGCGTAGGTGGCGCATTGTGAGGTCTGCGGGCTATGGTATTTATCCTTAGATTGTTCTCAGATGTCAGAGCCGCAAGGTAAACGCCCGCCACGGGCGATACAAGCAGGAATATCGGCCATTCTGAGCCGAATTCACCGACATTCCCCCTTGCACCTTTCCAACAACGCGCGCATCTGGTGTCACATATTTTGAGGCCTGCAATTGTGCTGATGGCCTGTGTTCCGAGGGGAGATAGGAATGAGAAACATTCTTTGGATCGTACTTGCCGTCGTTGTTCTGGCAGGCGGGTACATGCTGGCCACCGGGAAGTCGATCAACGACATCTCAGGTGCGTCGAAGGCAGAAGCAGTAGCAGCTGAAGAAGCTGCCGCCGCTGAAGCAGCCCAAGCTGCCGCCGCGGAAGCAGCCCAAGCTGCCGCCGAGGAAGCCGCTGCTGCAACCGAAGCCGCTGAAGCCGCAGCCGAAGAAGCCGAAACAACTGTAAAAAGTGCAGTTGATGGCGCTGTAGAGGCCGTAGAAGGTGCCGCAACCGAGGCCGTCGAGGCCGCAGGCGAAGCAATAGGTGAAGCTGTAGGTGAGGCTTTGGACAATGCCGCAGATGCAGCTTCCGATGCCGCAGCTGACGCAGTAGATAGTCTGAAAGACGCAATATCCAATTAGGAGAAAACCATGGATAAGAAAGTAATAATAGCGCTGCTAGTCGCAGCTGTCGCAGTTGGTGGGTATTTCTTTGTAAGCTCGCAACGTGCCGCTCAAGAAGCCGCCGCTGCAGCCGAGGCCGCGGCGACAGAAGCTGCCGCTGCTGCCGAAGCCGCTGCTGCCGAAGCTGCCGCTGCTGCCCAAGCCGCTGCTGCCGAAGCTGAAGCGACTGCTGCTGCCCAAGCCGCCGCTGCCGAAGCTGAAGCGACCGCTGCTGCCGAAGCCGCTGCCGCCGAAGCTGAAGCGACTGCTGCTGCCCAAGCCGCCGCTGCCGAAGCTGAAGCGACTGCTGCTGCCCAAGCCGCCGCTGCCGAAGCTGAAGCGACTGCTGCTGCCCAAGCCGCTGCTGCCGAAGCTGAAGCGACCGCTGCTGCCCAAGCCGCTGCCGCCGAAGTTGAAGCGGCCGCCGCTGCTGTAGCTGCCGAAGCCGCCGCTGCTGAAGAAGCATTGACTGTTGAAAGTTTTGCGTTGGATAAAGTGTCCGAGATGATTGACGGCACGGATATCGGCGACGTTCAGAAAATGGTTCTGAAAGAAAGCCTGAAAAATGCTGCTGACAATCCTGAGTTGCTCAAAGTGGCTCTGGAAGCTGTAAAACAGGCGCTTGGCATGTAAGCCTGTCGACCCTTAAACAAACAGAAACCCGCGCTGCTAACGGCGCGGGTTTTTTCGTGTCTGGTGTGATGTGCTGTCTGTCTAAAGGCTCCGGTTACGGGCCTTCGGGCTCAGTCCAGAAACGCCTTTTCGACCACATATTGCTGTGGGTCGGAATTGGCGCCCTCAATCAGCCCGTAGTCTTCCAGCATGTCTTTGAGTTCCAGATTGAAGGCCAGATTGCCGCAGATCATCGCCCGGTCTGTACCTGGGGTCAGCGGCGGCACACCCAGATCGGTAAATGCCTCGCCCGAGCGCATGAGATCGGTGATCCGGCCCATCTTGGCGCTGTTTTCACGGGTTGTGGTCGGGTAATATTTGATCTTCTTCCAAAAGCCGTCACCGATCACTTCGTTCAGCAGCTCATCGGTTTTCAACCCTTCAATCAACTTAGCGCCATACTCCAACTCACCGGCTTCGCGGCAGGTGTGGGTGATGACCACCTCGTCATAATCCTCATAGGTTTGTGGCTCTCGCAGAAGCGAGGCAAAGGGCGCAAAGCCGGTGCCGGTGGCAAAGAACCACAGGCGCTTGCCGGGCAACAGGGCGTCATGCACCAAGGTGCCCACAGGTTTGGGGCGCAAGATCACCTCGTCGCCCACCTCAATGTGTTGCAGGCGGGATGTCAGAGGCCCGTCCTGAACCTTGATCGAGTAGAATTCCAATTCTTCATCCCATGACGGCGAGGCAATGGAATAGGCGCGCAGCAGCGGTTTTTGCTTGCCGGTGATGGGATCAGGATCCCCCATCAGGCCGATCATCACAAACTCGCCCGAGCGGAACCGCAGGCTGGCAGGGCGTGTCACCCGAAAGGAAAACAACCGGTCGGTCCAGTGTTTGACCTGGGTAACGGTCTGCGCATCGGGCAGGGCGGCAACTTTGATAGGTTTGGCTTCGCTCACGGGGGTGATCTCATTCATGGTTTCATATGCCGGTGGGGTATACCGGCATCCTTCTCATAGACGTTGATACAGATCAGGTGAAGGCTTGAAAAGTCATTCGCCTACAAATGAATATTGATTGACAGTTTTGCCACGCCCTTTGCAAGGCGGGACAGTGAGGCATCAGCCGCGCAAACGGGTCTGATAGTCATGTGCTTTCCAATCCGCGCGAAACAGCCAGTGCGATTCCGGTTGACGCTCGGCCATCTCGTCGGAAATTTCGACCTCGTCAAAGCCGGACCGGCGCGCCATGGCGAACTGATCGGCAATCAAAGCCCCGCGTGCCCGCAGCCGCCCCTTGAAGCCCATCAACCGCAACTGGCGCGCGATGGTAAAGCCGCGCCCATCAGCAAAACTGGGAAAATCCACGCGGATCATTGGCACATCAGGCAGACGCCCGGCCAGCTCCAGTGGATCAGCCGAAGACGCCAGATCAATCCCGACGCCGCCGTAGGCATCATTGAGCGCCAAAATGGGCAAGTCCCAATCATCGGCGCAAAACCCTTTGTCGGTTACAATCACACTCATGCGTTTTCTCCTTTGCGTTGCAGCACGCCGTTCACAAAATGTATGCCGCATTCGGTTTTGTCATCGCCGCGCCAGCGGCCTGATCTTGGGTCTTCGCCCTCGGCCACGGGTGAGGTGCAGGGCATACAGCCAATCGAGGGGTACCCACGCGCCACCAGCGGATGCCGGGGCAGGCGGTTTTCGGTCATGTAGGTCTGCACATCGTCACGCGCCCAATGGGCCAGCGGGTTCACTTTCATGCGCCCTGTTCCATCCTCGGTTTCAAAGAAATCAAGGTTTTCGCGCGCCCCGCCCTGATAGCGTTTGCGCCCGGTGATCCAGCCTTCAAACCCTTGCAGAGCACGTTGCAACGGCACGGCCTTGCGCAGGGCACAGCAGGCATCGGTATCTCGCAGATGCAGCGTGCCATCGGGATCGGCGGTATCAATTTCAGCGTCCGAGGCCCGGATGATCCGCAGATCGCTCAGCCCCAGCCTCTCGGCCAGCTCCTGTTGATACACCAGCGTTTCAGTGAACAGCATTTCGGTGTCGATAAAGATCACCGGTGTGTCCCGTTTGATCACCGAAACCATATGCAACAGCACAACGCTTTCGGCCCCAAAGCTGGAAACCAGCGCCAATTTGCCCGCCTGAGGCGAGGTTAGCGCATGGGTCAGAACCGAGGTGGCTGAGTTCAGCCGGTACCACTCATTCAGCCCTGCCACGCGGGGGGCAAGATCATTCAGCTGCATAAGCCTGCGCCTTGTCATAGAGGGCCGCCTTGAATGGCGTCATGCCGACACGGGCATAGGTGGCCAGAAACTGTTCTTCGGGGTCAGTGCGCAGGTCCAGATAGGCGTACACGATGCGCTCAACCGCCGGGATGATCTCATCATAGGCAAAGCCCGGTCCGGTGCGATCGCCCAGACGTGCATCCAGCGTGTGATCGCCCCCCAGTGTGATCTGATAGTTTTCCACACCTGCCCGATCGAGGCCCAAAATACCGATATGGCCCACATGGTGATGCCCACAGGCATTGATGCAGCCCGAGATCTTGATCTTCAGATCGCCCACTTCATGCTCCAGCTTCAACGCGTCAAACCGGGTGGCAATCTGTTGCGCGACAGGGATCGAGCGGGCCGTGGCCAGGGCGCAATAATCCATGCCAGGGCACGCAATGATATCCGAGATCAGCCCGATGTTGGCAGTGGCCAGACGGTGCTTCTTTAGCTCTGCATGCAAGGCAGGCAGGTCAGATTTATGGACATGCGGCAGGATCACGTTCTGTTCGTGGCTGATGCGCAGCTCGTTGTGGCCATAGGTCTCGGCCAGATCAGCCATCGCGCGCATCTGCTCGGACGAGGCATCGCCCGGTGTCTCGCCATGCGCTTTCAGGCTGATCTGGACGATGGCGTACCCCGGCGCGCGGTGCTGCGCCAGGTTGGTATCGGACCAAGACCGAAAGATCGGATCGCTTTTGTAAGCGGTTTCATAAACGGCTGTGCTGGCATCGCGGAACGCGGGCGGCGCAAAGGCGGCTTTGATGTCCTCAAACAAGGCCACATCAACCCCGGTAAAGCTGGGGCGGATCGCCTTGAAACGCTCGTCAACGCGCGCCCGAATGTCATCAATGCCATGTTCATGCACAGTGATCTTGATGCGGGCCTTGTATTTGTTGTCACGCCGGCCCAGCAGGTTCCAGACGCTGACCACGGCCTCAAGGTAAGGCAATAGATCACCTTGTGCGACGAAGTCATTGATAACCTTGCCAATCATCGGGGTGCGACCAAGGCCGCCTCCAATGACAACGCGATAGCCGATTTCGCCGTCGCGGTCGACAATTTGCAGGCCGATATCATGGGCCATGATCACGGCACGGTCATTCACGCTGCCGGTGACAGCAATCTTGAACTTGCGTGGCATAAACTGAAATTCCGGGTGGTCGGATGACCATTGCCGGATCAGCTCGGCCACAGGGCGCGGGTCGGCCACCTCATCGGCGCCAGCACCAGCAAAATGGTCCGCCGTGACGTTGCGGATGGTGTTTCCGCTGGTTTGAATGGCGTGCATGTCCACCTCGGCCAGCGCATCAAGCATATCCGGGACATCCGACAATTTCGGCCAGTTGTACTGGATGTTCTGGCGGGTGGTGAAATGGCCATAGCCCTTGTCCCACTTGTCAGCCAGCAGCGCCAGTTGACGCATCTTGGCACTGTCAAGCGTGCCATAGGGAATGGCGACGCGCAGCATATAGGCGTGCAATTGCAGATAGAGGCCATTCATCAGGCGCAGCGGCTTGAACTCATCCTCGCTCAGCGCGCCTGAAATGCGCCGCTCTACCTGTTGGCGAAACTGGCTGTTGCGCTTGGCCACAAAACCCGCGTCAAATTCATTATAAGTGTACATCAGCCGATCTCCGCCTGTTTGCCGTGGAAATAATTGGACGGGCCGGTGCGCCGGAACCCCTCGCGGAAATGGGTCGGCACGGGTCCGTCAGTGCCCGGTGTGACATCCGCCAGATAGGCGCCGACGATCACTTCGGGCTGACCCTCGGCCATCAGCAGGCGCAGATTTGCCTGGGCTTCATCGCTCAGCACTTCAGCGTGTGCCAGATCGCGGGTCCAGCCATCATCGGCTGTTTGATAGACCACATCGCCTTCGATCAAGGCATTACCTGTGACAACTTTGGGGGAAAAGGTGCGGGCCATGTTATGCAAGCTCCTGTGTTATTTTATATTCGGCGGGTGAGGTGTGACGCGGAGGGGGGCGTGGCGCCCAGATCGCGCCCCGCCACCAAATGTAGCCTGATTGTTGTTGACGTTGCGCTCGGCGCTGGTGCAGCTGTGATACCTGGCACCACATGCCATCCGATGTGCGCCTTGTCGCAGGCCGTGGAGGCCGCGCTCATCTGGGCACAATGCGATGGGTCCCCCATGCTAAGCCGCACCACCTGTGCGCCCGCTTTGGCATAACGCAGGATCAGCGCGCTGATATCTTCTTGTGAACGGGTCACATCTTGTTCGGTCTCGTCGAGCTTGATGACCGTGGCTTCGCGGCGTGCCAACTCAAGGATTTCGGGCGTGACCAGACGATCGTGGATCACCACATCGGCCCGGTCCAGCGCCTTGCGCGCCTTGAGGGTGAGGAGTTCAGGATCACCGGGGCCTGTGCCCACAAAGGCCACATGACCGGGGCGCTCATCTGTGTTCAGGTGGGACGCCAGCAGGGCATCAAGGCTGTCTTGCACCGCGTCTTCGCCACCGAGATCCATCGCGCGCGGACCTGCATTGAAATAGTAATCTGCCCAGAAATCACGGCGCTTGCGGCCCATCGGCAGGGCTTCGGCCAGTTTGCGAAAGGTTTTGCCGATGCGGGCAAGACGCCCCAACGTGACCGGCAACTGCTCTTCCAGATCAGCCTTGATGGCGCG